>Ga0209342_10002633_pt1 | contig 19084 bp, 18 predicted proteins | sample RifCSP16_2_FD_184023 | JGI IMG/M metagenome (GOLD analysis project Ga0209342, IMG submission 184023) | Soil microbial communities from Rifle, Colorado - Rifle CSP2_sed 16_2 (SPAdes) (version 2) | ecosystem: Environmental > Terrestrial > Deep subsurface > Rock core/Sediment | place: Rifle... | reverse complement strand
AATGCCGATGGTGCGAGCCATGTCAGACAACATCTTCGTGGTCGTAATGATCCGAGCCGCATCAAACGAGACGGCGTCCTTGTGTCCGGCGCATACGAAGTAGCCGTCGCCGGCGCCGGAACAAATGGGGTTGATGTCTTGAACGGAGACGGTCAGGTAGGCGATCGCTCCCAGCAGTATCAAGGACGGGAGGACATGCTTGATGGATCTCTTCCCGCCTGGTGCCTGGCCAGTTCCGGAGAATCGCAAGTGGACCGACACCGATAGACAGGGAATGACAAGGGCCCACAGGGCCACAATGTAGAGATTGATGATGCCAACCTGGAGGGACTCCATCAACGCGCCCCGCTGAATGATAGCCGGTTGCTTCATCGCCCTCCAGTCGGCGGAGGCCCACTACTTCATTAGCTCAGCTTGTCGCGGGAGGGCGAGTGTGGCCACCGCACGCGGGTCCTGAATACACAGCTCGAGCTTCCGCGCCGGCAAGTCGACCCGCAGGTAGATCTCCGGATGCGGTCGGTTTCCGCGGTCGAAGACTCGGAGCGTGACGCAGCGGGTCAGCATTGTCCGGGGATCGCCTTCGACAGGCACCGTGCCGAAGCTCTGCGAAAACCCCACTCGGCGTGGATTGGGGCCGCCCGTCAGACCCAGAAGACGCGCCAAGAGCGGGCAGCTTGCCTCGCCGGCGGTGACCAGTTGCAGGGCTCCGGCAGGCGTCGCCGGGTGCAGGGCGATCAGCAGACCGAGAGGCCGTCCCTCGTAAGCACCGGCGGTCTCCAGCCAGTGGCTTCCAGCCGCGTCCGTGCTCAGCCGCTCGATCGCCAGGTGGACGCTGTCAAACCCGTTCACACAAGTCTCCGGTGGGTACCGACGGCCTGCAGTCGGCAGGCTCCGGCTGCGGCAGAGCTCAAGCGCTCGATGGCCTGGTCGCTGTCAAACCCGATCACAGACGCCCCCCCACAAGGGGTTCGGCGCTAGCCCTCGGGTGCGAGTCGTATTCGGCCGTCTGGTGCATGGGCGCGGTCAGGGGAAAGGTGACTCCCTTGTCTCTTGACGCGAGAGGGGAACGCCAAACGGCTCATGCGGCCTTACCGTCCGCGAGTCATGACGGCGACGTCGATTCGGGCAATCCGCCCGACGACGAGATCGGGGCGGGGCTATTTCGCGAGTTCTCGCTCGGCTTGGGTCAGGCCGGCTCGGGCCTGATCGGGCAGGTCGAGGTCCCCGCCAGCCAGGCGATGCTCAGCCTCAAGCTCAGCCGCGATTCGCAGCGCCTCGCGGTAGGCAGCCGCGGCCTCCAGTCGCCAGGACCTGGCCCCGGTCCCTCGATCCGCCCGGGGCGCCGATCCCAGAAGCGCACGGCCCAGGGCGATTTGTTCCCGGGCGGCATCAATGCGGAGCCAGGCGTTGGTCGGCTCCCTGGCCCGGGACGCCGAGCCCAACTGCATCGCCTTTCGGGCGCAGGCCAAAGCCTGGTCCCACTGTCGCAGCGTCGCGTAGGACTCGCTCCTGGCCCGGTAGATCTCTGGAAGCACATCCTGGTTCGCCGGCTGGGGACCCAGAGCCTCTTCGGCGCGCCGGTAGAAGGCAAGGGCGTCACGATGGCGGCCCGCCCCTTGAGATGCGCTGCCCAGGCGCACCAGGACAAAACCCAGGCCGAACCGGGCCAGGGCGTTTCCGGGATCGGCATGGACCAACGTCTCCCGGATCCCCAGGGCACGCTGGTACTGCTCGATGGCAGCCCGCTGGTCGCCGCTCCTCGCGAGCGCCCAGCCGTAGTCGACAAGGGAGACCGAGAGGTCGAAGCTCGCCTCGACGCTCGCTGGATTCTCGGCGGCGCGCGCCTGATCCCAGGCCACGACCTTCCGATAGTGCGCGAGGGCCGCCGATAGTTCGCCCTGGGCGGCCAAGATCGCGGCAAGGCGCTTGTGCGACAGGATCGTGGCTCGCAGAGTGGCCGCGTCCCCCGGGGCGGCGGCCAGCAGCGTCTCGAAGGCCGCTAGGGCCTTCTCGAGACAGGCTCTGGCTGCCGCCAGGTCACCACTCACGACCAGGGTCCAGCCCTCGGCGTAGAGAGCTCGCGCCCACAGCCTCCTGGACTTCTCGCTGTGGGACTCGAGGGCAACCAGCCGCTCGGCGAGGGCCAGAGCACGGCGAGCGTGGTCAACGGCCTTTGGTCCCTGGAGAGCGTGGACCATCTCGAGATGGCTCTCGATCAGCCGGCCCTGCCGGGTCAGGTCGGCGGGAGAGTCCGCGGCCAGTCGCTCCCGTATCGCGAGTCCCTGGCGGTGGGCGGCCAAGGCCGCCTCCCGCTCCCCGAGGTTGGCGTGCCCCCCCGAGCGAAGGACGGCTCCCAGCTTGTGGTAGGCGATGGCCACCTCTTCGGCCAGGACGGGATCGTCGGGCGTATCCACGGCCAGCGTGTCAAGCATCTCCGAAGCCCGCTTGAGCAAGAGAGCCCGAGGCTGCGTGGCACCCGGGAGGTCGCGAATCGCGTCGTGCAGCTCGAAGACCAGACTGTTGGCCAGGCGTTGCGCATCGCGGGACCGCTTCTCCGCCCGTAGGTGGTAGCGTTCAGCGATGCTGGCCTGGCGTAGGGCCATCCCGGTGCCCCCCAGCAGGCTGACCGTCACCAGGGTCGAGGCGGCGACCGCGCCCCGGTGGCGCCTGACGAACTTCCCCGCGCGATAGGTCAGCGCCGGTGGATGCGCGTTCACCGGCAGGCCCTCCAAGTAGCGCCGGATATCGGCGGCGAGTTCGTCGACCGAAGCGTAGCGCCGCTCGGGCGTCTTCTGGAGAGCCTTGAGCACCACCCGGTCGAGGTCGCCTTCGAGGTCGCGACGCCAGGAGCGGTTGAGCGGGTTCCCGCTCCGCGCCGCCTGCACCGACGGCTTCAACGGTTCCTGAGTCAGCACCAGCTGCGCCACCGCGGCTGGCTCTCGCCGAGTCGCTCCGTAGGGGCCGCTGCCGGTGAGCAATCGATAGAGCACCACGCCGAGCGAGTAGACGTCGCTCGCGGTCGCCAGGGGTTCGCCGCGCACCTGTTCCGGGCTCGCGTACTCGGGCGACATGGGCCGTCCTCCCGCAACCGTCAGCTCGGAGTCCTCGGGACCGGAAAGCACTTTGGCAATCCCGAAGTCCAGGAGCTTGAGCACCCCATCCGCACCCACCAGGATGTTGTCGGGCTTGAGGTCGCGGTGGAGCACCAGCTTCTGGTGGGCGTAGTGGACGGCGTCGCAGGCGGTCAGGAAGAGCCGGAGGCGCGCTTCCAGGCCAAGTCGGCGTCCATCGCAGTAGTCGACCAGAGACTCGCCCTCGATGGCTTCCATCACGAAGTAGGGTCGCCCTTCGGGGGTGGACCCGCCGTCCAGGAGGCGGGCGATGTTGGGGTGCGCCAGGGAAGCCAGGATGCGGCGCTCGGAGAGAAAGCGGCGCAGCACGGCGTCGGAGTCCATGCCGCGAAGGACCAACTTGAGCGCGGCCCGCTGCTCGAACTGGCCGTCGGCTCGGGTGGCGAGGTAGACGATCCCCATGCCGCCTTGCCCCAGCTCGCGTTCGATGCGCCAGGGGCCGATCCGCTGACCTGTGAGGTCGGGGACCGCGATCTCACTCCAGGCGGTGGGCTGCTCCAGGAAGTCCCCCGCCGCGCTACGGGCCAGAAGCAGGGACTCGACCTCGCTCCGCAAGGCCGGGTCGTCCGTGCAGGCGGAGTCCAGGAGAGCCAGCCGCTCAGCTCGCGGGAGCCCACTGGCCTCATGGAACAGGCTCTTCACGCGCTCCCATCGAGCCCGCGTCCCTTCAGGTGGCACAGGATCGATCCGCTACTCGCATCAACGGCGATGGGGTGTCCAACCGAACGCGCCCGCCCCTGGACTCAGGAGCGGCACACCTCCGCCGCACGAACGCCGGCGCGCTGCGGTCCTGCCAGCTCACGAAACAGCCAGGCCCGCGCCACCGCCCAGTCGCGCTTTGCGGTTGCCAGGGAGATACCGAGAATCTGCGCAGCTTCTGTGGCTGTGAGACCGCCGAAATAGCGAAGCTCCACCAGCCGAGCCTGCCGAGGGTCGAGGGCTGCCAGGGCGTCGAGGGCCCGATCCAGGGACTCCACGTCGACTGATGCGGCGGCAGAGGGCAGGTGGTTCTCCTCGAGGGTGACTCGGGTACGCCCCTCGCCGCGCTTGACCGAGCCGCGCGCTCTGGCCCAATCGACCAGAACCCGTCGCATCGCCTGGGCGGCCACCGCAAAGAACTGCTGGCGATTCTGCCAGCGGACCCGGTTCTGTCCGGCCAGCCTCAGGAAGGCCTCGTGAACCAGCGCCGTCGGCTGCAGGGTGTGGCCGACCTTCTCCCGTCGCAAGAACAAACGCGCCTGACGCCGTAGCTCGCCGTAGGCGAGCGTAATCAGTTGATCGAAAGCGTCCTGATCCCCGTCGCTCCAGGCGATCAGCAGGCCGGTCAGGTTCTGAGTTGTCCGCATGGAGGATGATCGCAGTATAGGGACCCGCAGGCGGCGGTGCAACGACGACAGCCCGCAGGACCCGCAGGCCCGCAGCCCACGCCAGCCCCTTGAGCCGGTGGCCCCTCTTGTGCGACCCTTGAGCTGCCATGCGAAGCTCACCCATGGACATCCAGCGCCAGACCTTCGGCCGCGCGTTTCGGGGCTACGACGAGCAGGAGGTGCGCACCTACCTGAACATCGTGGCGGAGGACGTGGCGGCCTTGCAGATCGAGCGCGACAACGCCGAGCAGGAGCTGCAAGCGCTCCGGGCCCTGGTCGAAGAGCACCGCCAGCGGGAGAGCATCCTCAAGAACACCCTGCTCACCGCCCAACGGGTGTCCGAGGAGATCAAGGAGAACGCCCGCAAGCAGGCGGAGAACGTGGTGAAGGAGGCCGAGATCCAGGCCGACCGCCTGCTGGAGCTGGCCCAGACGCGCGCCCACGAGATCGAGCGGGGCATCCTCGACCTCAGGAGTCAGCGGGCCGGTCTCAGGACCGACCTGCGGGCTTCCATCAACCGCCTCACCCAACTCCTCGACTTTCAGGAGGAGGCCGAGCTGGAGAACAACCTGCACTTCCTGAAGCGCCGCGAGGAAGGTGCCTAGCGGGCACCGGGACCGCGCCTTCCGTTCCGTCTTCGGCTCCGGATCGACTCGGCGGACCCTTCTGAAGCCATAACCCACATGCGGTCACATCCCTCCGACCCGACGGGCCCCGAGCTGCGAGAGCAGGACGCGGCGGTGACCCTTCGGGTCCGGGTCCAGCCCCGGGCTGCCAAGGACGGGGTTTCCGGCGTGCGGGAGGGGGCGCTCTGTGTGCGCCTGACGGCTCCCCCTGTCGAGGGGGAGGCCAACGCGGCGCTTCTCCGCTTCCTGGGCAAGGCGGTCGGCGTCCCGCCCTCGGCCTGTGAGCTGCTCCGCGGCCAGCACGGCCGCGACAAGCTGGTGCGGGTGAGCGGTGTCACCGCGGCCGCGGTCCGGGAGCGGCTGCGTGACTGGCTGCCCGCGGGGGGACGATGAAGGCGGACTTCGCGGTACGCAACGTCGGCGTCTTGGCCAGTCTGGCCGGGCCACGGCCAAGGTTAGGCGCGGCCATGCGGGATCTGGGCCTGATCGAGCGGGCGGCCCTGGCCTCCGCCGCCGGCCGCATCGTCTACGTCGGACCCGATCGCGACCTGGCCTCCCAGGTGGAGCTTGAGAACGCAGCGGTCGTCGACGCCGAGGGGGCCGCGGTGATCCCGGGCCTGGTGGACGCCCACACCCATCTGGCGTTCGCCGGCAATCGCGATGACGAGATCCGCAAGCGTTTGGCGGGTGCCAGCTATCGGGAGATCGCCGAGGCCGGGGGTGGCATCGTGCGCACGGTGGCGGCCACCAGGAGCGCGGTCAAAGAGGACCTGGTCCGCGGCATCCGCTGCCGGCTGGACGAGATGCTGCTCCAGGGCACCACCACCGCCGAGATCAAGAGCGGCTATGGCCTCGCCACCGAGGCCGAGATCCGCTCTCTGGAGGCGATTCGGGAGGCGGACCTGGCCCACCCGATGGTGGCGGTGCCCACCTTCTTGGGGGCTCACGAGGTCCCGGTGGAGATGAAGGGCGATCGCGAGCGCTACCTGGAGACGGTGTGCCAGGAGATGATCCCGGAGGTGGCGCGGCGGCGTCTGGCCAGCTTCTGCGATGTGTTCTGCGAGGAAGGCGTCTTCACGGTGGCGGAGAGCCGGCGCATCCTGGAGACCGCCCGCGAGCACGGCTTGAAGCTCCGGCTCCACGCCGACGAGCTGACCTGGACCGGGGGCGCCGAGCTGGCGGCGGATCTTGGTGCCCGTTCGGCCGATCACCTGATCTTCGTGTCGGAGGGCGGCATGCGGGCCATGGCCGCGGCCTCCTGCGTGGCCACCCTGTTGCCTTCGGCCGCCTTCTACTTGCGGCTTGATCGTTATGCACCGGCCCGCAAGTTGATCGAGGCCGGGGCCGCGGTGGCCCTGGCCACCGACGCCAACCCCGGCGGCGGCCTCTCTCCCTCCATGCCCTTCGCCATGACGGTGGCCTGTTTCGGCATGGGGTTGTCCCTGGAGGAGGCGCTGACCGCAGCCACCGTGAACGCGGCCTGCTCGCTCGACCTTGATGATCGCGTGGGCAGCCTGGAAGTCGGCAAGCAGGCGGATCTCCTGATCCTGCGTTCGGCGCGGCTGCTCGATCTGCTGCGGGTCGGTGTGCCCGCCGTCCGGACCGTGGTGAAGGGTGGCAAGGTGGTGGTGCGGGAGGGGAGGCTCCTGGCGTGACCGCCTCCCTGGTGGTCGAGGGGCTGGTCAAGACCTATCGGGGGACCCGCAAGACGCCGCCGGTGGAGGCGGTCAGGGGGATCTCCTTCAGCGTGGAGGCGGGCGAGTTCTTCGGCCTGCTTGGACCTAACGGAGCTGGCAAGAGCACCACCCTGGGCTGCATCACCACCCTGGTCCGTCTCAGCGCCGGCCGCATCCTGGTGGACGGGATCGAGGTGGGCCGGGATCCGTTGGGGGTGCGCCGGCGCATCGCGGTGGTGCCGCAGGTGCGCAATCTGGACCGCGACCTCAAGGTGCGTGAGGTGCTGACCTTCCACGGCCGCTACTTCGGGCTGCCCACCGCCGAACGTGAGGCGCGCGCCGATCGCCTGCTGGCCGAGATGCAGCTCACCGAGAAGGCGGCGGCCAAGCCGCTGGCGCTGTCCGGGGGCATGCAACAGCGGCTGCTCATCGCCCGGGCGCTGATGCACGACCCCAAGGTGCTGCTGCTGGACGAGCCCACCATCGGCCTCGATCCCCAGGCGCGACGCTTGCTCTGGGACACTTTGCGGGGCCTCCACCAGAAGGGCTTGACCGTGATCATGACTACCCACTACATGGAGGAGGCCGACCTGCTCTGTGAGCGGCTGGCCATCATCGACCATGGGCGAATCCTCACCTTGGACTCGCCGGCGAACCTCAAGGCGGGTCTTCCCGGGGGACAGATCCTGGACCTCTGGGTTCGAGCTTCGGCGCCGCTGGCCCCACGTCTAACGGAGATTGCGGGGGTCCTCCGGCTGGAGCCGGTGGCCGGCGGCGAAGACGGCGAGCGGCTGCGGCTGTTCGTGGATCCAGGCGACGGCCTGCTGGACCGGGTGCTGCACGCGGTCCGCGACGGCGGCGGCGATCTGCGTCACGTGAGCCTCACCGCTCCCAGCCTGGAGGATGTCTACATCCACCTCACCGGAAAGGAGCTGCGCGAGTGACCGCTTTCCTCGCCCTCTTGCGGCGCGACCTGTTGGTCTCGGGCCGCAACGCCGTGCCCTTGCTGATGGCCACCCTCACCCAACCGGTCCTGGTGGTCCTGGTCTTCGGCAACATCCTGCCCCGGCTGCACCTGGTGGCTGACGAGTTCCGCACCGTCATGGTGCCCGGTCTCATGTCGGTGGCTTGCCTGATGGCGGGCGTGCAGGGTGTGCTCATGCCCCTGGCCGGGGACCTCTCCGGCAGCCGAGAGGTGGACGAGCGCCTGCTGGCGCCGATCAGCGTCCTGGGCGTGGCGGTGGAGAAGGTGGTGGCGGGAGCCGTGCACGCGGCGACCGCGGGCCTGGTGGCGCTGCCCGCCATGATGCTGCTCATGCACAAGGTGAGCGGGGTCGAGGTTCATCCGAACTGGCTGGCCCTTCTTCCCCTGACCGTCCTGAGCGGCCTGCTTTCCGCGGCCTTCGGCCTGACCCTGGGATCGCTGGTGGAGCCCCGCATGAGCGGCCTGTTGTTCGCCGTCATCTTGGGCCCGCTCATGCTCTTCGGCTGCGCTTACTACCCCTGGAGCGCGCTCTCGGTGCTGGGGCCCGTGCAGTACCTGTTCCTGGTCAACCCCCTGGTCTTCATGAGCGAAGCGCTCCGTTATGCGGTCACCCCTGACGTCGCGCGCATGCCCCTTCCCCTGCTGCTCTTCGGCCTCTCCGGCTTCCTGGCCCTCTTCACCTTCTGGGGCGCCCGCGCCTTCCAGCGGAAGACCATCCTGTAGGCGCGGCAGCTACGCTGGCGGCTGGGTTCGAGCCGAGAGTCGAGCTAGGTCGGGACGATGGCGAAGCGCCGCCAACATGGGATCGACCCGCAGCCACACCAGCCAGGGGTCCCGTGCCTCGGCGGCCTGCTCCAGCGCGGCCATCGCAGCGTCGGCGTCGCCTAGCGCAGAGAGCACGGTCGCGCGCTGGTAGGGCGAGGCGTAGCCGGTGTCGGGACCGTCGAGCGCAGCCAGCTCGGCGCGCGCCTCCCCGCCTCGGCCCGCTTCGGCCAGGCTCCAGGCCAGCACCGCTCGCAGGAAAGGCGAGCCCTCGGTCAGCTCGACCGCGCGACGCAGGGCAGCCTCGGCTTCCTGGAAGCAAGCCAGGTGGGTGAGCCCGTTGCCCAGGCCCCAGTAGCCGAGGAACTGGTTGGGGTCCAGCTCGAGGGTGCGCCGGTACTGCTCGGCTTCGGTCTCGTGGTCGCCGGAGAGGCAGTGCAGGAAGCCCAGCATGGTGTTGGCGATCAAGGAGACCGGGTCCAGGAGGTAGGCCTCCTGGACTTCGCGTCGCGCCTCCGCGATCCGCCCGCGCATGGCCAGGAACAAGCCCAGCCACTGGCGCGCGGACGGCGAGAGCGGACTCTCCCGAGCCGCCTGGACCAGCTCGCGTTCGGCGAAGTCCCAATCCCAGGCCTGGAAGAGGCGAACATAGGCTCGGGCGATCCGGGGCTCGGGTAGGCGCGCGTCCAACGCCAGCGCCTTCTCGGCCTCGGCCAGGGCCAGCGGCCAAGCTTCGGACGGGGGGATCGCACCCGAGAAGCCCATGGCGACCAGGGCATCGGCCAGGCCGGCGTGGGGAGCCGCGTAGCCGGGGTCCAACTCGGCTGCCTCCTGGAAGCAGCCGATGGCCCGGCTCATGGAGGCGGCGGTCAGCCGGCTCCAGAAGTAGCGCCCCTTGGCGTGGGCCTCGTAGGCGGCCACGCTGGTGGTGGGGCGCCGGGCCAAGAGCTCCTGCTCCGGTCCGCCCAGCCGGAGCGCCAGTGCCGCCGCCAGTTGTTCGGCCACCCGGTCCTGGGCCGCGAAGGGATCGGAGGCGTCGGTCTCGATCATGTCGGCCCAGGCGGGACCGCCCTTCTCCACCGCGATCAACTGAGCCGTTAGCCGCAAGCGGGTGCCGACTCGCTGCAAGCGGCCGTCGACCACGGCGTCGACCCGGAGGGCGCGGCCGGCCTGCTGGGGGTCGCCGCCCGCGTACTTGGCCACCGCCCCGGTGGGCCGCACCAGGATCTGTCCCAGGCTGCTCAGGCGGGTGATCAGCGCGTCGGCCATGCCCAGGCCCAGGGCCGCGTCGTCCTCGCTCTCGCTCAGGGGCCGGAACGGCAGCACCGCCAGCGAGCGAGGGCCTGGAGTCGCCTCCGCCCGGCGGGTCTCGGCCACAAAACGATAGCCGCGGCGCGACAGGGTCTCGATGAAGGGCGCCCCGCCGGCCTGCTCGCCGAGCGCCTTACGCAGGAGCGAGACGTTGACGCTGAGGTTGGCCTCCTCGACGAAGGTGTCCGGCCACACCCGCTCCATGAGCTCCTGCTTGGTGACCACCTCCCCGGATCGCTCCACCAGGGCCAGCAGCAGGTCCAGGGCCCTGGGGGGCAGGGGCACGATCTCCGAACCGCGCCAGAGCACGCGCCGGGCGCCGTCCAGGCGGAAGCCGCCGAACTCGTAGCTGGTCACTCCTTCCCCTCCCTGCCGGCGGCCTTGGCGGCCGAGGAGGCCTCCCGGTCGGCTCCGCGCACCATGGCCGGAGTCTACGGCAAGTCGCCGCCGTCCCGGAGGTGCGTCCGCCTGCTGCAGCCCGGCGCTGCCTCCGTCTCTGCGCCCCGGCAACCCAGCCAAGCCAAGCGCCCGGGTATGCCGCTGCGTGTTAAGATGTATGCCTGGAGGGTGAGATGGCGAAACGGCCCGCGCGCGAACTCAGGAGGAAGTCGTTCTTCGTTGACGAAGCCGCACTGAAGCGAGCCCGCGAAGCGCTCTCCGCGGAGAGCGACGCCGAGGCGGTGCGGCTGTCTCTGACCCGGATTGCCGAAATGGAGGCTTTCTGGAAGTTCATGCAGGCCAGCCGCAAGAGCCTGCGCCCGGGGAGCTTCGGCACAGTCTAAGATCCCATGGCCTGGGCGATCCTGGACAGCAGCATCTACGTCGGTCACTGGGAGCGAGGGCTCTACGAGGACCTGATGCAATGGCTGCGAAGTGCGTTCGTAGTGCGGCACTCGGCCGTGGTCCTGTCGGAGTTGCGGCGAGGCGCGCGGACCCGGGAGGCTCAGGCGTTGGTCGCCGACCTCCGCGATCGGGCCACCACCTGCTGGGAGCCCGTGAACGCCGATTGGTGGGAAGCCGGTCTTCTGGTCAGAGTCATTGGGGACCGCCAGGGATGGGACCGCAGCAAGCGTCGCGAGTTCCAGAACGACGCCTTGATCGCCCTGACTGCCAAACGCTACGGAGCCACGGTGGTGACGGCCAACCGGTCCGACTACGACCTGCTCTCCGCCAGCCTCGGCATTCCCATCCTGGTCCCCTAACGCTTCTCCGAACCAACTCGCACCGGCTGGGGGCCAACGGACCGTCCGTTCGGCCCCGGCCGCGCGTATGCCGGGGCCGCGGATCGCACCCTATGGCATACTCCCGGCCATGACGGCCATCGAGACCCACATCGACGTCGAATCCCCCGACTTCCGCGAGAACCTGGCCCAGATGGACCGCCTGGAGGCCGACCTCAAGGAGAAGCTGGGCGCGGTCCAGGCCGGCGGTGGGCCGGAGGCGGTCAAGCGTCATCGCGAACAGGGCAAGCTCCTGGTGCGCGAGCGGATCGAGCGGCTGCGCGATCCGGGGACCCCGTTCCTGGAGATCGGGGCCCTGGCGGCGCACGGCCTCTACGACGGGGCGGCGCCCTCGGCCGGCATCGTCACCGGCATCGCCCGCATCAGCGGCCGCGAGGTGATGGTGGTGGCGAACGATGCCACCGTGAAGGGCGGCTCCTACCTGCCGATGACGGTGAAGAAGCACCTGCGCGCCCAGGAGGTCGCCGCCGAGAACCGCCTGCCCTGCCTCTACCTGGTGGACTCGGGCGGGGCCTTCCTGCCGCTGCAGGCCAAGGTGTTTCCGGACCGCGATCACTTCGGGCGCATCTTCTACAACCAGGCGCGCATGAGCGCCCTGGGCCTGCCCCAGATCAGCGTGGTCCTGGGCTCCTGCACCGCGGGCGGCGCCTACGTTCCGGCCATGAGCGACGAGACGGTGATCGTGAAGGGCCGGGGCACCATCTTCCTGGGCGGCCCGCCGCTGGTGAAGGCCGCCACCGGGGAAGAGGTCTCGGCGGAAGAGCTGGGCGGGGCCGACGTCCACTGCCGCCAGAGCGGGGTCGCCGACCATTACGCGTTAGACGAGAACCAGGCCCTGGAGTGGGCCCGCAGCATCGTGGGCGGGCTGACCTCGCGCAAGGAGCCGCCCTGGGAGGTGGAGGAGCCGCAAGAGCCCCTCTACGACCCGCGGGAGCTGGGCGGCGTGATCCCCGCCAACCCGCGCAAGGCCTACGACGTGCACGAGGTGATCGCTCGCCTGGTCGACGGCAGCCGCTTCCACGAGTTCAAGGCCCTCTACGGTTCGACCCTGGTGACCGGCTTCGCCCGCATCATGGGCTATCCGGTAGGCGTTTTGGCCAACGCCGGCGTGCTGTTCTCGGAGAGCGCGCTCAAGGCGACCCACTTCATCGAGCTGTGCTGCCAGCGCCGAATCCCACTGGTCTTCTTGCAGAACATCACCGGCTTTATGGTGGGCAAGGAGTACGAGCAGAAGGGAATCGCCAAGGACGGGGCCAAGATGGTGCACGCGGTGGCCAACGCCCAGGTGCCCCGCTTCACCGTCATCATCGGCGGCAGCTTCGGAGCCGGCAACTACGGGATGTGCGGGCGCGCCTACCAGCCGCGCCAGCTCTGGATGTGGCCGAACGCGCGGATCTCGGTGATGGGCGGTGAGCAGGCGGCCTCGGTTCTGGCTCAGGTCAAGATCGAGCAGGCGGAGCGGGCTGGGAGGAGCCTGTCGCCGCAGGAGGTGGAGGCGGTCAGGGCCCCCATCCTGGCCAAGTACGAGCAGGAGGGAAGCCCCTACTACTCCACCGCTCGCCTTTGGGACGACGGCATCATCCCCCCTGCCGACACCCGCACGGTGCTCGCCCTGGGCATATCGGCCGCGCTCAACGCGCAGTTCCCGGAGCCGCGGTTCGGCGTCTTCCGCATGTGAGGTGAGCGGTGAAGCTCGAACGCCTGGAGGTTGAGTACGACGGACCGGTGGCGCGGATCTGGATGAACCGCCCGGAGGCCCGGAACGCGTTCGACGGCCTGATGGTCACCGAGTTGCGCATGACGCTCTTCGACCTGCGCTCGGCCGACGCCACCCGGGTGATCGTGCTGGGGGGCCGGGGGCCGTCGTTCTGCGCTGGCGCCGACCTGGAGTGGATGAAGGCGATGGCCGCCTTCTCTCGCGACGACAACCTGCGCGAGGCTCAGGCGCTGGCCGATCTCTTCTTCACCGTGTACGAATCGCCCAAGCCGGTGGTGGCCCGGGTGCATGGCGCGGCGCTGGGAGGCGGCGCCGGCCTGGTCGCCGCTTGCGACGTCCCGGTGGCGGCGCTGGGCACCCAGTTCGGCTTCACCGAGGTCCGCCTGGGCATCATCCCGGCGGTGATCTCGCCCTACGTGCTGGGCAAGATCGGCGAGTCGGCGGCGCGGGAGCTGTTCTTGACCGGCGAGCGCTTCGAGGCGGTCCGGGCCTCCGAGATCGGCCTGATCCGGGCCGCGGTCCCGGAAAGCGATCTGGACGCGGTGGTCGAGAACCGGGTCCAGGAACTGCTCAAGGCGGGCCCCCGAGCCGCGGCGGAGGCCAAGGCGCTGATTCGCGAGATCGCCTACCGCCGGGTGGAAGACGTGCAACGCTACACGGTGGAGCGAATCGCCGAGCTGCGCGTGTCGTCCGAGGGCCAGGAGGGCATGCGCGCCTTCCTGGAGAAGCGCAAGCCCAACTGGGTTCCCTGAGTCCAGGGGAGCCCGCCAAACGAAACTATGCCCCTCTTCAAGAAGATCCTGATCGCCAACCGGGGCGAGATCGCGGTGCGGGTGGCTCGTGCCTGTCGCTCCCTGGGCATCCCCTCGGTGGCCGTGTTCTCGGAGGCCGACCGCGGAGCCTTCCACCTGCGGGAGGCGGACCAGGCCGTCTGCATCGGCCCTGCCGAGGCCGCCCGCTCCTACCTCGACATCGGCGCCCTGGTGGCGGCGGCCCGCGCCACCGGCGCGGAGGCGGTCCACCCCGGCTACGGCTTCTTGAGCCAGAACGGGGACTTCGCCGACGCGGTGGCCGAGGCCGGCCTCACCTTCATCGGCCCACCCGGGGACGTGCACCGAACGATGGGCGACAAGAAGGGGGCGCGGCGGCTGATGGCGGCCGCCGGGGTCCCGGTGGTGCCCGGCTACGACGGCGACGATCAGCAGGACGAGCACCTCGCGGGCCAGGCCGGGCGCATCGGCTGGCCGGTGATGATCAAGCCCTCGCGCGGCGGCGGCGGAAAGGGCATGCGGGTGGTCTCCCGCGAGGAGGACTTCCTGCCCGCCCTGGCAGCCTCGCGCCGCGAGGCCCGGGCTGCGTTCGGCGACGAGGTGATGGTCCTGGAGCGCTTCGTGGATCGCCCGCGACACGTGGAGGTCCAGGTGCTGGCCGACAGCCAGGGCTCCTGCGTCCATCTCCTCGAGCGCGAGTGCTCGATCCAGCGGCGGCACCAGAAGGTGGTGGAGGAGACGCCATCCCCAGCCCTCACCCCCGAGCTTCGCGAGTCGCTGTGCGCGGCGGGCGTTGCCGCCGCCCAGGCGGCTCGCTACTTGAACGCCGGGACCGTCGAGTTCTTGCTCGACCCCGAGGGCCGCTTCTACTTCCTGGAGATGAACACCCGCTTGCAGGTCGAACATCCGGTGACCGAGGCGGTGACCGGCCTCGACCTGGTGCGCCTACAAGTCGAGCTGGCAGCCGGCCAGCCGTTGCCCTTCCGGCAGCATGAGATCGTGGCTCGCGGCCACGCCCTGGAGTGCCGGCTCTACGCCGAAGACCCCGAGAACGACGACCTGCCGTCGCCCGGCACCATCCTGCACCTTACGGCTCCCGAAGGTCCCGGCGTGCGCTTCGACGGCGGCATCGCCACCGGCTCCGAGGTCGGGGTCCACTACGATCCGCTGCTGGCCAAGCTCATCACCTGGGGCCGGGACCGTCTGGAGAGCATCGAGAAGATGCGGGCCGCCCTCCAGCGCACCGCCATCCTGGGGGTGGTGACCAACCTGGCCCGCCTGCAGGCCATCGTGGCCCATCCCGAGTTCGTGGCCGGCAACCTGACGACCGGCTTCATCGAGGAACACCTGGGGGAGCTGACTCCTCACCCCTTTCCGCCTCCGGAGGCCATCGCTGCCGCCCTGGCCGCCCTGCATCGGGCCGCACCCGCGCGGGGCACGGCGCCGGCCGCGGCACCCGACGCCTGGGCCAGCGTGGGGTCCTGGCAGATCGGGGGCCGCTCATGATGCGTTTGGTGTGCGGCCAGGAGCACCGCGAGGTGGAGCTTCAGTCGTCGTCCGGGGGCTTTCGGGTTCGGGTCGCCGGCCAGGCGTTCGCACCCACCATCGAGGAGCTGGGGCCGGGGACCTACTTCTACCGCGAGAACGGCCAGGCCCACGTCTTCCACTGCGTGCGGGAAGGGGACGTCATCCATCTCTTTTGGCGCGGCAGCGTCTACCGCGTGGAGGTGGCGGCCAGCGCCGGACGGGCCGCCCCCCGCCACCCCAGCGGTGGACTCGAAAGCCCCATGCCGGGCAAGGTGATCGCGGTCAAGGTGGTGCCGGGCCAGGCGGTGGTCAAGGGTGAGGAACTGCTCTTGGTCGAGGCCATGAAGATGGAGAACGCCATCCGGGCTCCCCGGGATGGCGTGGTGGTGAGCGTGGCCGCCAGGGTGGGGGACATGGTGGCCCCGGGCGTGGTGCTGGTGGAGCTTCAGTGAAGCTTCCCCGCCACGTCACCGTGGTCGAGGTGGGACCGCGGGACGGGCTGCAAAACGAAAGGACGGTCCTTTCGATCGACGACCGGCTGGCCTTCTGCACTCGCCTCCTGGACGCCGGTCTGCCCATGGTGGAGGTGGGCGCCTTCGTCTCGCCGAAAGCCATCCCGCAGATGACGGGCTCGGACCAGTTGCTGAGGCGGCTCCGTTCGACAGACGGCTTCCGAACCCCGGTGCTGGTGCCCAATCGAAGGGGCTTCGAGGCGGCGCGGGAGGCCGGGGCGCGGGCCATCGCCGTCTTCACCGCCGCCAGCGAGACCTTCAACCGGCACAACATCAATGCCGGCATCGAGGAGTCGCTCGGGCGCTTCGCCGAATTCGTGCCCCAGGCGCTGGCCGAGGGGATGTGGGTGCGCGGCTACATCTCGACCTGTTTCGGCTGCCCCTACGAGGGCGCGGTCAACCCCGTCCGGGTGGTGGAGGTAGCGAGGCGGCTCGCCGAGCTGGGCTGCCACCAGCTCTCGATAGGCGACACCATCGGGGTGGCGGTCCCCACCCAGGTGAGCGAGCTTGTGGGCCGACTGCGGGAGGCGGTAGCCGCCGCCACTCTGGCGGTCCATTTCCACGACACCCGCGGTGCCGCCCTGGCCAACGTCCTGGCTGCCCTGCTGGAAGGCGTGAGCGTCGTCGACAGCGCGGCGGGCGGGTTAGGCGGCTGCCCCTTCGCCCCCGGCGCCAGCGGCAACCTGGCCACCGAGGAGCTGCTCTTCATGCTCCACGGCATGGGGATCGAGACCGGGGTCGACCTGGTGAAGGTGGTGGCGGCGTCCCGGGCCGTGGGCCAGCTCCTCGGTCGCAGCCTCCCCAGCCGCTACTTGCAGGCCTGTCCGCCTCCTAACGACTGACGCCCTCGAAGGGAACCAGGGCCAGACACTCGGCCTGCAAGAGGTCGGCGCTCAGGCGGACCTCCAGCGATCGGGCGGTCGGGATGGCCCGTACGCGTTCGGCGGGTACGAAGATGATGAGCTTGGGCGGCTGGAGCTCGGAACCGACGGGCTCGGCGTGAGAGCCGTTCGCGATCAGTGCCTCCGCCTCCGGGCGGGGGATGGCGTAGGCCTCCTTCGCATCGACCAGCACGCGGCGGAACCTGAACCAGACGCCGTGCGCGTGGTGTCGCTGCCGGTATTCCCAGGAACGCACCAGGAGCTGCGAGCGCAGTTCCCGCACTTGGCGATCGAGCGACGGAGTGGTCACGGCTTCTGCCCCTGAGCCTCAAGCCGGCGAAGAAGCGCCCCCACTTCGTTGCGCCAGGGCCGCGGGTCCGGCATCCCGTCCCGAGGGCCGAGCAAGGACAGTATGGTTAGGTGAGCGAAGACCGCATGGCGCGCTTCTGGTTTCAGGCGCCGGTAGAGTCCTTCCAGCTCTTCGAGGTCGGCTGGGCGCGCCAGGGTCAGCAGGGCCAGCGCGACCAACAGGTCGCGCTCTCCCTTCTCGCCGGTGCGGCCGGTGACCAGCTTCTCGAGGCACAGGCCAGCCAGGCGCGGCAGGCGGACCATTCCCCCTTCCAGCTCGATCTGTGGTCCCGGGGAAAGGAGGGCCAGGCCGCCGAAGACCAGCAGCGGCAATCGGTCGTCCTCCAGGACGTACGCCTCGGCCGGATCCTGCTTGCTATCCATGCCCACGAAGTTGAGCTCCAACAGGTCGGGCGAGCGGGGCGTCCACACCGAGGGCTCGTCGGCCGACGGTTCGAACTCGCGCAGTCCTGGGAGCCGCTCCTTCAATGCCGCATGCCCGTCCACAGGCACCCCGATGTCCAAGTCCTGGGACACAACCAATGTTGCGGCGAAACCGGGCTCCAGCAGGTTGGGAACTTCGGAGCCGACGACCAGGGTCCCGGGAGCCTCCAGCACCGGCCGCGCAGCTCGGATCGTGCTCAGCAGGCGATCGCGGAAGGCCACTGCAACCGAGTATAGCGATCTGACCGGCCGGGGTCCACGAACCCTCGCCGTTCGAGAAAACAGCGCTACACTCTGGCGCCGTAGGTCTTGTGTGGAGGAGCCATCAAGATGAAGAAGACCGTCCTTGTCGCTTTGGCGGCCGTCGCTGGATGGGTCGCTGTTGCCGCGGCGCCGGCAGCGGCCGGGACCAGTCGGGCTAGGGGCACTCGATCCGGGAAGGTCGCGGGGTCGGCCAAGAGCGCCCAGAAGCCGGTTGGGCTGCGGGTGGGAGTTCCCAGCCAGCCGGTGCTGGCGCCGGGTGTGGAGGTGATTGCCGTCGATTCATACGTCAGGGAGCCGGAGGCGACCTACGTCAGCCCGGCGCCGGCGGAGGCGCTGGGGATTCATGTCTCGGAGGAGCCGAAAGCCGGCCGGCGGCAGTTCGGGCGCGGACTCGGCGTGCTTCCGGACTCCTCCTCGCCGGCCCCAGTCCAGGAGGGGGTCGAGCGCGCACCCGCCATCGACCCGGGCGCGTTGATCACCTCCTTCACCGCCGGCGACTTCGACACCAACCCCACGGTCAACGGCGGGTACGTGTTCATTCCGCCGGACAGCCACGCGGCGGCCGGGCCCGACCACCTGGTCAACGTCGTCAACTGCTTCATTCAGTGGTGGGACAAGACGGGCGCCGCGCCCTCCACCTCCGCGCTCTCGGCCTTCTTCGCGGGCCTCACGCCCCTCACCGCGACCTTCGACCCCAAGGTTGTCTACGACCAGTACGCGGGCCGCTTCGTGGTGGTGACCCTGGAGGCGACCGATACCGCCTCGGGCGATCCCGCGAACACCTCGCGGATCTTCGTCGCCGTCTCCGACGACGCCAACCCCGCCGGCACCTGGTATGCGACCCAGATCGACGCCAAACTCAACCTGGGCGGCCTGGACCGCTGGGTGGACTACCCGGGCTTCGCGGTCGACGAGGAGGCGGTCTACATCACCGGCAACATGTTCAGCTTCGGCGCCAGCCCCGCCTACGGCGGCACCCGACTCTGGGTCGTCAACAAGGGTCTTTCCGGCGGCTTCTACTCGGGCGGGCCGGCTTCGGTCAGCCTGCTCAACCCCTACCTCACCGGCGTGCCCACGACCACGCAGCCCGCCCACGTCTTCGGTACCGCACCCGCCGGCCAGGGCACCTACCTCGTGTCCTACTCAGGCCTCACCGACAACGTCAACGAGTACGTTCAGCACGTCCGCATCGACAACCCCCTGGGAAGCCCCACCTTCACCCAGGGCTTCGTGAACCTCGGGGACTTCGAGGACGACCCCATGACCGACCTGGCCGATGCCGCCCAGAGCGGAAGCGCGCGCGCCATCGAGGTCAACGACCGGCGCGCTCTGAACGCGGTGTGGCGCCAGAACAGCCTCTGGTTCACCTTCACGATGAAGCCCAAGGCCGGCGGGCCCGACGCCGCACAGACGACGGCCGCTTGGCTGCGGCTCGACACCACGGCGGGTACGCCGGCGCTTCAAGACCAGGGCCGGATCGGCGGCGAGAGCATCGCTTCCACCACCCACACCTTCTTCCCTG
>Ga0209342_10002632_pt1 | contig 19087 bp, 13 predicted proteins | sample RifCSP16_2_FD_184023 | JGI IMG/M metagenome (GOLD analysis project Ga0209342, IMG submission 184023) | Soil microbial communities from Rifle, Colorado - Rifle CSP2_sed 16_2 (SPAdes) (version 2) | ecosystem: Environmental > Terrestrial > Deep subsurface > Rock core/Sediment | place: Rifle... | reverse complement strand
TGCCGCGCCGCTGCTTGCGCGCGATGGCCACCACGAACGCGAGGTTGTGGCGGACCAGCTTCTGCTTCGCGGAGACCTCACCCTTGCGCGCGCGGAGCGCGAGCGCGTGCTCGTCGTCGCGCGTGAGCGGAGGGAAGTCACGCACGGCCTTCAGATAGGGCGCGAGCTCCTCGAACTCCCTGCTGCTGCGCTGCGTGGTGGCAGTCCTCATCTCCTTACCTTTTCCTACTCGCCGAGCCCTGGGGAGAGAAGCTCGATAGGTTACGTAACGTGAGTTTATAAATATGGACTTGATAAGTCAATCATCGGCAAGGCCGCCATAATCCTTGAACTATTCGCGCCCACGGGGCTGGCGCATACCAGTCCGTCCCGAGGTACTTGCCGAATATGCGCCTGCTTGCGCGGGCGGCTAGCCCCCCCGGATGGGGAGGTGGCGGGTGCCATGGGTAAACGTCGGTTCTTGCTCGTGATCAACGCCCCGGCCCAGCTGTGGCCGGGACTTGCGGGCGCGTTCCACCGAGCCAGGCGGCGCGGGGATCACCCGGAGGTGTGTCGCCCAGCGGATCGCCGCACCATCGCCTCGGGTGGGATCTGCCCCCTGCACCGAGAAAAAAGCCTCGCGCAAAGGCGCCAAGCCGCAAAGGGTGAGTTCAGACCGGGCCATCGACGAACAGGTCGGCCCCAGCGTCGTCTGCACCGGAACTCGGCGCCCACCACTTCGCGGGCCACCTCCCCAGCGGGATCCTCACCTTCTTGGCTGCTTTGCGCCTTTGCGCGAGATTCTGGCTACTCCTCCGCCGCCACCGCGAGCGCCTCCTCCGCCTGCTCGACCGCGTCGACGGGGGTCTCGACCTCGATATCGAGGTGCTTGTAGGCCCCGAGGCCGGTGCCGGCCGGGATGAGGCGGCCCATGATCACGTTCTCCTTCAGGCCGCGCAGGTGGTCGACCTTGCCGCTGATCGCCGCCTCCGTCAGCACCTTCGTCGTCTCCTGGAACGAGGAGGCGGAGATGAACGACTCGGTGGAGAGCGAGGCCTTGGTGATGCCGAGGAGCAGCGGCTCTCCCTGGGCGGGCTTGCCGCCGTCGGTCATCACCTTGTCGTTCTCCTCCTCGAAGACGAACTTCTCCACCTGCTCGTCGGCGAGGAAGCTCGTGTCGCCCACGTCGACGATGCGCACCCGGCGGAGCATCTGGCGGACGATGACCTCGATGTGCTTGTCGTTGATCTTCACGCCTTGCAGCCGGTAGACCTCCTGCACCTCGTCGACGAGGTAGCGGGCCAGCTCCTTCTCCCCGAGCACCTTCAGGATGTCGTGCGGGTTGGCGGCGCCGTCCATCAGCGCCTCGCCGGCGCGGACGCGGTCACCCTGGTGCACGCTGATGTGCTTGCCCTTGCCGATGAGGTACTCCTTGGCGAGGTCGGGCCGGAGCTTCCCGTCCACCTCGGGCGTGATGACCACCTTGCGCTTGCCCTTCGTGTCCTTGCCGAAGCTCACGATGCCGTCGATCTCGGAGATGACGGCGTGCTCCTTCGGCTTGCGCGCCTCGAAGAGCTCGGCCACGCGCGGCAGACCGCCAGTGATGTCCTTGGTCTTCGTGGTCTCGCGCGGCATCTTGGCGAGGATGTCGCCGGCGTCGAGCTCGTCCCCGTCGCCGATCACGATGTTCGCGCCCTCGGGCAGCATGTAGCGCGCTTCGGCCTCGGAGTTGGGCAGCTTCCGCGTCTGGCCCTTCTCGTCCTTGATCGAGACGCGCGGCCGCGCGTCCGGGTCCTTCGAGGCGATGACCACCTTGCGGGCGAGGCCGGTCACCTCGTCCAGCTGCTCGCTGTAGGTCACCCCGTCCACCAGGTCGCCGTACTTCACCCTACCCGCCACCTCGGTGAGGATGGGCATGGAGTACGGATCCCACTCGGCGAGCAGCGTGTTGTGGTCGATGCGCTGGCCGTCCCTGACCAGCATCTTGGCCCCGTACACGACGCCGTACCGCTCGCGCTCGCGGCCCTGGTCGTCGGCGATGACGATCTCGCCGTTGCGGTTCATGACGATGAGCGTGCCGTCCTTCTTCCTGGCCACGTTCACGTTGTGGAGCTTGACCACGCCCGCGTTGCGGTTCTCGACCGTCGACTGCTCGGCCCGCCGCGAGGCCGTACCGCCGATGTGGAAGGTGCGCATGGTGAGCTGCGTGCCGGGCTCGCCGATCGACTGCGCGGCGATCACACCCACCGCCTCGCCGATGTTCACCTTTCGCCCGCGCGCGAGATCGCGCCCGTAGCACTCCACGCAGATGCCGCGCCGCGCCTGGCAGGTGAGCACCGACCGGATCCGCACCCGGTCGATGCCAGCGTTGTCGACCGCCTTCACCTTGGCCTCGTCGATCTCCTCGTTGGCCTGGACGAGGACGGCGTTCGAGAACGGGTCGACGATGTCCTCGAGCGCGACGCGGCCCAGGATGCGCTCACCCATCGGCTCGATGATCTCGCCGCCCTCGACGAGCGAGCCCAGGGTGATGCCGTCCATGGCGCCGCAGTCGTACAGCGTGATGATCGCGTCCTGCGCCACGTCCACCAGCCGCCGCGTCAGGTACCCGGAGTTGGCGGTCTTGAGCGCCGTGTCGGCGAGGCCCTTGCGGGCGCCGTGGGTGGAGATGAAGTACTGGAGGACGTTCAGCCCTTCGCGGAAGTTGGCGGTGATCGGCGTCTCGATGATCTCGCCCGAGGGCTTGGCCATGAGCCCGCGCATCCCGGCCAGCTGACGGATCTGCTGGGCGCTACCGCGCGCCCCCGAGTCGGCCATGATGTAGATGGGGTTGAACGAGGGCTGCTTGCGCTCCTCGCGCTTGCCGTCCTTGCCGATGCCGATCGCGATCTCGGTCCCGATCTCGGCCATCATCTCCTGGGCCACCTCCTCGGTGACCTGGGCCCAGATGTCGATGACCTTGTTGTAGCGCTCGCCCTTGGTGATGAGACCCTCGGTGTACTGGTTCTCGATGTCGGTCACCTCGGCCAGCGCGCGATCGAGGAGCACCTGCTTCTTCTTGGGGATGTGCATGTTCGACAGCGCGATCGAGATCCCCGCGCGCGTCGCGTTCCCGTAGCCGATCGAGCGCACCCGGTCGGCGAGCAGGACCGTCTCCTTCTCGCCGCAGAGCCGGTAGGTGAGGTCGATGAGGTTCTGGAGCTGCTTCTTGTCCATCACCTTGTTCACGGCGTCGAACGGCAGCTGCCGCGGCAGGACGTCGAAGAGGAGCACGCGGCCGACCGTGGTCTCGACCCGCTTCCCGTCCATGCGGACGGTGACCTTGGCCTGCAGGTCGACCTCGCCCTGGTCGTACGCTGCGCGCACCTCCTCGGGCGAGGCGAAGATCTTGCCCTCGCCCTTGGCGAAGGCCGCCTCGCGCGTCATGTAGTAGATGCCGAGCACGATGTCCTGGCTGGGCACGATGATGGGCTTGCCGTGGGCGGGGGAGAGGATGTTGTTCGTGCTCATCATGAGCACGCGCGCCTCCATCTGCGCCTCGATGGAGAGCGGGACGTGCACGGCCATCTGGTCGCCGTCGAAGTCGGCGTTGAAGGCGGTGCAGACGAGGGGGTGCAGCTGGATGGCCTTGCCCTCGATGAGGACGGGCTCGAAGGCCTGGATGCCCAGCCGGTGCAGCGTGGGCGCCCGGTTGAGGAGGACCGGGTGCTCGCGGATCACCTCGTCCAGGATGTCCCAGACCTCGGGCCGCTCCTTCTCCACCATCTTCTTGGCGCTCTTGATGGTGGTGACGTACCCCTTCTCCTCGAGCTTGTTGTAGATGAAGGGCTTGAACAGCTCGAGCGCCATGATCTTGGGCAGCCCGCACTGGTGCAGCCTGAGCTCGGGGCCGACCACGATCACGGAGCGGCCGGAGTAGTCGACGCGCTTGCCGAGCAGGTTCTGGCGGAACCGCCCCTGCTTGCCCTTCAGCATGTCCGAGAGCGACTTCAGCGGCCGCTTGTTCGGGCCGGTGATGGTCTTCCCGCGCCGGCCGTTGTCGAAGAGCGCGTCCACCGCCTCCTGGAGCATCCGCTTCTCGTTGCGGATGATGATGTCCGGGGCGTTCAGCTCCTGGAGCCTCTTCAGACGGTTATTGCGGTTGATGACCCGTCGGTAGAGGTCGTTGAGGTCGGAGGTCGCGAAGCGGCCGCCGTCCAGGGGCACCAGGGGTCGCAGGTCGGGCGGGATGACCGGGATCACCTCCAGCATCATCCAGTCGGGCTTGTTGCCCGACTCGCGGAACGCGTCGACCACCTTGAGCCGCTTGGCGAGCTTCTTCCGCTTCGCGTCGCTCGTCGCCTCCTTCATCCCCTTGCGGAGCTCGTCGGAGAGGGTCGGGATGTCGATGGCCCTGAGCAGCTGGAGGACCGCCTCGCCCCCCATCCCCGCCTTGAAGGCCTCGTCGCCCAGCTCATCGAGGAGCTTCCCGTACCGATCCTCCGAGAGGAGCTCGCCCCTCTGCAGCGTCGACTCCTTGGGGTCGATGACGATGTATGACTCGCAGTAGAGGACCTTCTCCAGATCCTTCAAGGTGATGTCGAGGAGGTTCCCGATGCGGCTGGGGAGCGACTTGAGGAACCAGATGTGCGCCACGGGCGTGGCGAGGGTGATGTGGCCGAGGCGCTCGCGGCGCACCTTGGACTGGATCACCTCGACGCCGCACTTCTCGCACACCACCCCGCGGTGCTTCATGCGCTTGTACTTGCCGCAATTGCACTCGTAGTCCTTGACGGGGCCGAAGATCTTCGCGCAGAAGAGGCCGTCCCGCTCCGGCTTGAACGTGCGGTAGTTGATGGTCTCCGGCTTCTTCACCTCGCCGTGCGACCACTGCCGGATCTTCTCCGGGCTGGCGAGCGAGATCCGGATGGCCGAGAACGAGAGCGGGTCCTTCGGCTTCTCGAAGAAATTGAAGATGTCCTTCACGGTGGCTCCCTGGAAACCTGGGCTACGGGCTGCTACGCGGTCTTCTTCTCCGGACGCGGCGCCAGCGGATCGGCCGCGGTGGCGGCCGCCTCCTGCAGCTCGCGCTCGCGCTGCGCCTCCGGCGACTCGAGCAGCTCGACGTCCAGCGCCAGGCTCTGCAGCTCCTTGATGAGGACGTTGAACGACTCGGGCAGGCCCGACTCCAGCGTGTTCTCGCCCTTGACGATGGCCTCGTACATCCGGGTCCGGCCGACCACGTCGTCGGACTTCACGGTGAGGAACTCCTGCAGCGAGTAGGCGGCGCCGTAGGCCTCCATGGCCCAGACCTCCATCTCGCCCAGCCGCTGGCCGCCGAACTGGGCCTTGCCGCCCAGCGGCTGCTGCGTGACCAGCGAGTAGGGGCCGATGCTGCGGGCGTGGATCTTCTCGTCCACGAGGTGGTGCAGCTTCAGCATGTACATGACGCCCACGGTGACGTCGTGGTCGAACGGCTCCCCGGTGCGGCCGTCGAAGAGCACCGACTGCATGGTGCACCCACCGCCCTCGAGGAGCTGGTTGATCTCCTCCTCGTGCGCGCCGTCGAACACCGGCGTCGAGACGTGCAAACCCTTCATGAACTTCTGGGCCAGGCCGGGCAGCTCCTTCTCCGGGATCGAGTCGATGAGCTGCGCCATCTTCTCGGTGCGGGGGTCGTCGGCGCCGAAGACCTTCTTCAGTCCCTTCCGGATCTGGTCGGGCCCGTACCTCTTCTCCAGGATCTCCTCGATCCGCTTGCCGACGTTGAGCGCCGCCCAGCCGAGGTGCGTCTCCAGGATCTGCCCCACGTTCATGCGGGAGGGCACGCCGAGCGGGTTCAGCACCATGTCGACCGGCGTCCCGTCCTCGAGGTAGGGCAGGTCCTCCTCCGGGAGGATGCGCGAGACGACGCCCTTGTTGCCGTGCCGGCCGGCCATCTTGTCGCCCACCGCCAGCTTGCGCTTGATGGCGACGTACACCTTCACCATCTTGATGACGCCCGGCGGCAGCTCGTCCCCCTTCTTCAGGCGGCCGATCTTCTCGCCGAAGAGGAGCTTGATGAGCTCGCGCTGCTCGTCGAAGTTCTGGACCACCTTGCGGACCTTGTCCTGCACGTCCGCGGACGCGGCGATCTCGCCCCAGTACCGCTGCGGCACGGTGTCGAGCAGCTCGTCGGTGAGGACGTCGCCCTTCTTGAGGACCTGGGTGCCCTGGTCGTCGACCAGCCGCCCCGAGACCTCCTTGCCCACGAGCAGCTTGCGGATCTTGCCGTACGCCGAATCCTGGATGATGCGGATCTCGTCGTTCTGGTCCTTGAGGAGCTTCGCCTCCTCCATCTCCTCGATCGCCTTGGCGCGCTCGTCCTTGTCGACGCCCTTGCGCGAGAAGACCTTGGCGTTGATGACCGTCCCCGAGACGCCGGGCGGCACGCGCAGCGAGCTGTCGCGGACGTCGCCGGCCTTCTCGCCGAAGATGGCGCGGAGCAGCTTCTCCTCGGGAGAGAGCTGGGTCTCGCCCTTGGGCGTGATCTTGCCCACCAGGATGTCGCCCGGCTTCACCTCGGCGCCGATCCGGATGATCCCCGACTCGTCGAGGTCCTTCAGGGCCTCCTCGCCCACGTTCGGGATGTCGCGGGTGATCTCCTCCTTCCCGAGCTTGGTGTCGCGGGCGATGCACTCGAACTCCTCGATGTGGATGGACGTGTAGACGTCCTCCTTCACCAGGCGCTCGGAGAGCAGGATCGAGTCCTCGAAGTTGTAGCCCTGCCAGGGCATGAAGGCGACGACCACGTTCTGGCCGAGCGCGAGCTCGCCCATCTCGGTGGCGGGGCCGTCGCCGATGACGTCGCCCTTCTTCACCCGCTCGCCGGGCTTCACGATGGGCTTCTGGTTGATGCAGGTGTTCTGGTTCGAGCGCTGGTACTTGATGAGGTTGTAGATGTCCACCTCGTTGGCGACGTCCGTCGTCGAGGTGGCCACGTCCGCCTTGACGACGATGCGCGAGGCGTCGACCGACTGCACCACTCCGTCGCGCTTGGCCACCACCGTCACGCCCGAGTCGCGCGCCACGATGGGCTCGATCCCGGTGCCGACGAGCGGCGACTCGGTGCGCAGCAGCGGCACCGCCTGGCGCTGCATGTTCGAGCCCATGAGCGCGCGGTTGGCGTCGTCGTTCTCCAGGAAGGGGACGAGCGAGGCCGCCACCGAGACGAGCTGGTTCGGCGAGACGTCCATGAGGTCGACTTCCTCGGGCTTCACCTGCACGAACTCGCCGTGCCTGCGGCAGGAGACGACGATCCCGACGAAGTTCCCCTTCTTGTCCACCGGCGCGTTGGCCTGGGCGATGGTGTGCTTCTCCTCCTCCAGCGCCGAGTAGAAGTTCACCTCGTCGGTGACGCGGCCCTTCTCCACCGTGCGGTACGGTGTCTCGACGAAGCCGTACTCGTTCACCCGGGCGTAGGTGGAGAGCGAGGCGATGAGGCCGATGTTCGGACCTTCCGGCGTCTCGATGGGGCAGATGCGCCCATAGTGCGTGGGGTGCACGTCGCGCACCTCGAACCCGGCGCGCTCGCGGGTGAGGCCGCCAGGGCCGAGGGCGGAGAGGCGGCGCTTGTGCGTGACCTCGGAGAGCGGGTTCGTCTGGTCCATGAACTGCGAGAGCTGCGACGACCCGAAGAACTCCTTGATCACCGCCGTGACCGGCTTGGCGTTGATGAGGTCGTGCGGCATGAGCGTCTCGATCTCCTGCAGGCTCATGCGCTCCTTGATGGCGCGCTCCATCCGCACCAGCCCGATGCGGTACTGGTTCTCGAGCAGCTCGCCCACCGCCCGCACCCGGCGGTTGCCGAGGTGGTCGATGTCGTCGATGTCCTTGTTCGGTTTCCCGTTCTTCAAGTCGATGAGGAAGCGGACGACCTCCAGGATGTCGCGCTTGGTGAGGACCTGGTTATCGAGCGGCTCCTCGATCGCGAACTTGTAGTTGAGCTTCAGCCGGCCGACCTTGGAGAGGTCGTAGCGCTCGGCGTTGAAGAAGAGGTTGACGAAGAGGTTCGTCGCCGTCTCGGGCGTGGGGGGGTCGCCGGGGCGGAGGCGCTTGTAGATCTCCATGATCGCCTCCTCGGGCGTGGAGATCTTGTCCGACATGAGCGTGTCGCGGAGCGACGGCAGCACGTTCAGGTTGTCGATGAAGAGCACGCGCACCTCGCTGATGTCGCGCTTGCGCAGCTCCTCGACCTTCTCCTCCGTGACCTGCTCGTTCACCTCGAGGAGGACCTCGCCGGTCGCCTCGTCCACCACGTCCTCGGCCGAGATCTTGGTGTAGACCTCCTCGGCCTCGATGGGCAGCGACTTCAGCTTCGCGGTGACGAGCTTCTTGATCGCGCTTTCGGTGAACTTGCGGTTCTTCTTGACGATCACCTCGTTCGTCTTCGAATCGCGGATGTCGCGCGTGGCGCGCTGGCCCTTCAGGAGCTCGGGGTTGAGGTCCTTCTCGAACTTCCCCTTCCCCTCGATCCTGATGACCTCGATGTCGTAGTAGTACTTCAGGATCTCCTCGGTCGAGCCGCGAAACTCGACCGGTGCTTTCTTGGCCGTGTCGGGCACGGCGCCGAGCGCGCGCAGGAGCACCGTCGCCGGCAGCTTCCGCCGCCGGTCGATGCGGACGTAGAGCAGGTCCTTGTGGTCGAACTCGAAGTCGATCCACGACCCGCGGTAGGGGATGATGCGCGCGTTGAAGAGGATCTTGCCGGAGCTGTGGCTCTTCCCCTTGTCGTGGTCGAAGAAGGCGCCTGGCGAGCGGTGGAGCTGCGAGACGACGACGCGCTCGGTCCCGTTGATGATGAAGGTCCCGTTCTCGGTCATGAGCGGGATCTCGCCGAAGTAGACCTCCTGCTCCTTCACGTCGCGGATCGACTGCGCGCCCGTCTCCTCGTCCTTGTCCCAGACGACCAGCCGGACGACCACCTTGATGGGCGCGGAGAACGTCATCCCCCGCTGGTGGCACTCGTCGACGTCGTACTTGGGCTTCTCGAGGTGGTAGGAGACGAACTCGAGCGAGCTCGTCTCGTTGAAGTCCTTGATAGGGAAGACCGACTTGAAGACGCCTTGCAGGCCTACGTCCTCCCGCTTCTCAGGCGGGACGTCCGCTTGCAGGAACTTGTCGTACGAGCTCTTCTGGATGGCGATGAGGTTGGGGATCTCAGCGATCTTGGAGATCTTCCCGAAACTGCGGCGAACCCGGAAGTTGCTCTGAATCGTCATCGCCATCGCGATCGGTCCTCTCGGCCCCCTGAAGCGAGACCGCCATAAATGGCTCGAGCCGGCTCGCCTTTTCGGCCAGCCGCCTCCATCCCGGCCGTTCCGGCCGGGTTCTCAGCTGATGTGACGGGGTGTCGGGTAATAACTGTAACCACCTACCCTGTCAAAGATTCCGAACGATGGGGACGGCGGGGCAGGTCTCCACCCACCCCGCCGGGCCCCGGATGCACGTCACTTGATATCGACCTTGGCGCCGGCCGCCTCGAGCTTCTTCTTCAGCTCCTCGGCCTCCGCCTTCGGAACGCCCCCCTTCACCTCCTTGGGCGCTCCTTCCACCAGGTCCTTCGCCTCCTTGAGGCCGAGGCCCGTGATGGCGCGGACTTCCTTGATGACGTTGATCTTGTTCGGGCCCACCTCGGCCAGGACGACCGAGAACTCGGTCTTCTCCTCGACCGGGGCAGCCGCGGCCGCGGCGCCCGCCATCATCACCGGCGCGGCGGCAGCCGAGACGCCCCACTTCTCCTCGAGCTTCTTCACCAGATCCGCGGCCTCCATCACCGTGAGGCCGGAGAGCTGGTCGACGATCGTGTTCAGATCAGCCATGGTCCTTTTCCGTTTCCAGTGCGGCGGGCATCGGCCCGCCGTCCTCTATGTTGGACCGGTGCCTCGGGGGCGCCGGCAGTCACGTACCGTCAGGCCTTCTCGAGCTGGTCCTTGCGCGCGCCGAGCACTCGCGCGAGCTGCTGGCCCGGCGTGGCGATCATGCGGGCGAGCCTCGACGCGGGCTGGGCGATGACCGCCGCGATCTGCCCGCGCAGCTCCTGGATCCCTGGCAGCTTCGCCAGCGCCTGGATGCCGTTCGCGTCCACGACCTTGCCCTCGATCACGGCCGTGCGAATCGAGAAGGTCTCCCGACCCTTGGCGAAGTCCACCAGGATCTTCGCCGGCGCCACCACGTCCACGTAGGACATGACGAGCGCGGTCGGACCGACGAAGCTCTCGACGAGCACCTCCACCGGCGTGCCCTTGGCGGCACGCTGCGCGAGTGTGTTCTTCACCACCCTGTACTCGACCTGCGCCTCGCGGCACTTCCGGCGCAACTCGGTGACCGTGGCGACGTCGAGCTTCCTCGGCTCCGCCAGGATGGCGACCTTGGCCTTGGCCATCTTCTCGTGAAGCTGGCCGATGACTTGCTGTTTATCCGTCCGGTTCAACTGGTCCTCACCACCTTTCCTGCCGCCCGCTCACGCGGCGCGGCTTGATGGGCCCTCGGACCAGGCCTGACGGCCGGTACGTTGACCCCCTGGCCAAGCAGGGGACGCTGGAAACGCTCCCGTCTCGGCGGGCTGGGCTCACACCCGTTTGACCGCGACCCCCGTACGACCTCTCGCACTCCGGGAAGGCGCGGACCCGCTGTCTTGGAACCAGGAAACCCGGAGGCGACATTGCCTCCGGAACCTCTAGAAACCTCCTGACGCTGGCTACTTCGTCACGCGTGCGCCGCGGTGAGCTCCGCGGTGTCGACCTTGATGCCAGGTCCCATCGTCGTGCTCACCGTCACGTTTTTCACGTAGACACCCTTCGCCGCCTGGGGCTTCGCCTTGTAGATGACTTCCATGATGGCGTTGAAGTTGTCCTTCAGCTTCTCGGGGTCGAACGAGGCCTTGCCGAACGGAACGTGCACGATGCCGGCCTTCTCCACCCGGAACTCCACCTTGCCGGCCTTCTGCTCCTTCACCGCCTTGGCGATGTCCATGGAGACGGTGCCGACCTTGGGGTTCGGCATGAGGCCGCGAGGACCGAGGATCTTGCCCAGGCGCCCCACGACGCCCATCATGTCGGGGGTCGCCAGAATCTTGTCGAAGTCCATGAAGCCGCCCTGGACCTTCTCCGCCAGGTCCTCGGCGCCGACGATGTCGGCCCCGGCTTCCTGCGCCTCGCGCGCCTTGTCGCCCTTGGCGAAGACGGCGATGCGCACCGTCTTCCCCATGCCGTGCGGGAGGACCACCGCTCCGCGCACCACCTGATCGGCGTGCTTGGGATCGACGCCGAGGTTGATGGCGGCGTCGACCGACTCGTCGAACTTCCGGACGGCGGTCTCCTTCACCAGCTTCAGCGCGTCGTCGAGCTTGTAGCGCCTGTCGCGATCGACCTTCGCCACCACCGCCTTGTACTTCTTCCCGATGTGAGCCATGTCGTCTCCCCGGCGCTAGCCGACCACCTCGATGCCCATGGACAGCGCCGTGCCCTCGACGGTCCGCATCGCGGCCTCGAGGGTACCGGCGGTCATGTCCTGCATCTTCATCTTGGCGATCTGCTCCACCTGCTTGCGCGTCACGGACCCGATCTTCTCCTTCCCCGGGTTGTGCGCGCCGGAGCCCTTCTTCTTCTCCGTGTGGAGCCCGGCCGCCTTCTTCAGCAGGATGGCGGCCGGCGGCGTCTTCAGCTGGAAGCTGAAGGTGCGGTCGGCGTAGATGGTGATGATGACGGGGATGATGAGCCCGTCCTTGGCCTGCGCCTGAGTCTGCGCGTTGAACTGCTTGCAGAACTCCATGATGTTGACGCCGTGCTGGCCGAGCGCCGGGCCCACCGGCGGCGCCGGGTTGGCCTTGCCCGCCGGGATCTGCAGCTTCACCTGGCCGGTGACCTTCTTCATAGCTGCTCCTTGCGTGGTCTAGAAGCGAGCGCGAGCTCTCCCACGCGTTGTTCTACGTCTTCTCCACCTGCATGAAATCGAGCTCGACGGGCGTGGCGCGCCCGAAGATGGACACCAGCACGCGGAGCTTGCCCTTGTCGGGCTTCACCTCCTCGACCGTGCCGTTGAAGTTCGAGAAGGGACCGTCGATGACGCGGACCTGGTCGCCCTCCTCGAACTGCACCTTGGGCTTGGGCTTCAGAGACCCCTCGGAGATCTGGCTCGTCAGGCGCGCCACCTCGACGTCGGAGATGGCGGGGACGTCGCGCGGGTTCTTGGCGCTGCCGACGAAGCCGGTGACCTTGGGCGTCCCCTTCACGAGATGCCAGGAGGCGTCGGTCATCTCCATGTTGACGAGGATGTACCCGGGGAAGAACTTGCGCTTGGAGGTCTTCTTCTCCCCCTTCACCATCTCGACCACCTGCTCCATCGGGATGAGGGTCTCGCCGAAGAACTGTTGCAACCCCTCCTGCCGCGCGCGCTCCTCGAGCGACTTCTTCACCTTGTTCTCGAAGCCCGAGTAGGTGTGCACGACGTACCACTTCTTCGCCATGTCGCGATTCTCCGTTCACCCGCCACAGCGCGTACTTCAACCCTCCGCCGGGACCAACCCCCCAGTCACTCACCGCAGCGAGGTCCACCCGGAGGGCGGGCCGGAGTCGAGGGCGGCCCTGTCGGCCGCCAGGTGCCTCAATACACGAGCGAGCTCAGCTTCGCCCAGAAGTAATCGAAGATGCCCAGGATTATCGCCGCGACGAACGTGGCTATGACCACGGCCACGGTGGCGGCGCGCGTCTCGCGCATGGACGGCCAGGTCACCTTCTTCAGCTCCGCGGCGATCTCGAGCGATACCGTCTGCAGCCTGGGCGTGCGCCAGGCGGCCACCGCCGCGATGGCCGCCGCGGCATAGCCGACGACAGTGGTGAGCGTCCAGTCCTCGCCGAGGATCGCTGGGTCGCTCCACCGCGTATAGGAGAAGAGGAGGCCGAGGACCTTCTCCAGGAACACCCCGACACCCAAGGCCGCGAAGACGAAGAAGATCGCCACCAGCCTCTTGGGATCGACCCCGGTTGTCTTTTCCGCCGCCATGGCGTCTCGCCTCGGTGGTCTTGCGGGAGGAGGGAGATGTGGCAGGCCAGGAGGGATTCGAACCCCCAACCCGCGGTTTTGGAGACCGCTGCTCTAGCCGTTCGAGCTACTGGCCTGTGAACTGTCGGCCGGGCCGCGGGGACCGGCCCTCACGCTACTTCGTTTCCTTGTGCGCCACGTGCTTGCGGCAGCGCGGACAGTACTTCGAGAAGTTGAGCTTCTCCTGGGTCCGCTTCTTGTTCTTGGTGGTCGAGTAGTTCCGCTCCTTGCAGGCGGTACACTCGAGCGTGACGATGGTGCGATTGCCAGCCATTGAGGCCTTCCTTCCTCGCCGCTCTGCTAACTGGAGCCCTCTTCCAGGGTTGAACTGGAGACCTCGTCCTTACCAAGGACGCGCTCTGCCGACTGAGCTAAGAGGGCGTCTTCCTCCCGTGTTCTTCCTCACTGGAGCGGGAAACGGGATTCGAACCCGCGACATTCAGCTTGGAAGGCTGACGCTCTACCATCTGAGCTATTCCCGCGTTAGTCTCTTCTCCCGAATCGATCGTTGTGGAGGGGGGTGGATTCGAACCACCGAAGGCTGAAGCCGGCAGATTTACAGTCTGCTCCCTTTGGCCGCTCGGGAACCCCTCCGAGTGTGCACTGCCCTTCCGCCGTCCCATTCTGGAGCTGGCGGTGGGACTCGAACCCGCGACCTGCTGCTTACAAGGCAGCTGCTCTACCTGCTGAGCTACGCCAGCCCGGCCGCTCTAGAAACCCGTAAACAGATCCCTACCTACGACGCGCGTAGAGCGGCGGTTTCTAGCCCCCTCTCGGCCCCTTGTCAAGCGCGAGGACTTCGGATCTCACGCGACCCGGGACGGGATGCCGCTGGCGAGCGGCCTCGTACAGGGCGATGGCGGCCGACGCCGCCGCGTTGAGGCTCGCTACCATCCCCCGCATGGGTATTAGCGCCGTCTTGTCGCAGGTCCTCCGCACGAGCGGCCTCAGGCCACGCCCCTCGGACCCAATGACCAGCGCCGTCGGGAGGGTGAGGTCCACCTGGGAGAGCTCCTCCTGCGCGCCTGGGTCGGTCGCGACCGTCCAGACCCCGTTCTCCTTGAGGCTCTCGAGCGCCTGCACGAGGTTCGTCACGCGCGCCACCGGGCAGTGCTCCACCGCGCCGGCCGACGCCTTGGCCGCGGCCGGCGTCACGCCCGCGGCGCGATCCCTGGGTATGACCACTCCATGGGCCCCGAGCGCGTGCGCCGAACGCACGATCGCCCCGAGGTTCTGGGGGTCCTCGATGCCGTCGAGGACGACCAATAGCGGCGGTTGCCCGCCGGCCCGCGCGGTGTCGAGGATCTCCTCCAGATCGCGGTATCGGTAGTCGGCCACGATGGCCACCGCGCCCTGGTGCCGGTCGGTCCCGGCCAGGCGGTCGAGCTTCTGCCGCGGCGCCTCGCGCACCTTCGCGCCCGCTGCATGCGCGAGGCGGGCGAGGTCGGCGAAGGCGCCTCCCCGCTCGGCACCGGCCGCGAGCCAGAGCTCCGTCACCCCCTCGCCCCCTGCGCGCAGTAGCTCGCGAACGGGGTGCACGCCGTACAGGGTTCTCATGGTGCCATCAGCGTGAACCGGCGCTCTTCACGGCGATGGGGATGGCGACGGCGCGGACCTGCCGCACGCAAGCGGTGTCGCTGCAGACGAAGAAGTCCACGTTCGCCTTCGCGGACTCGGTCCCAGCGGCGAGCGCCACGAACGGCGTCTCGAAGCGCGGCTCCGCCGCTTTCGGATCCACGGCATCTCTTCGCGCCAGCTCGGGCTTCTCGAGCTTCACGACGGGCGACGCCTCGAAGCGGACCTTGAGCGGGGCCTGCGGGTGGACGTGCCATGCGGGAGCCTTGGGCCTTATCACGAGGACGAGCTTACCCGTCTCCCCTACCCCGACCGAAGTCGTCGAGCCCGAGGTGTCGAGGGTGTAGGCCTGGGCAGCATCGGCGCCGGGATCGGCGGCCATCGCTGGCACGCAAAGGAGCAGCGCGAGGCCGAGAGCGCGGATCATGGGGGTCCTCCGTCCGTCGGATTCCATAGCAGAGACCTCCCGGGGAGCCCAGTCATTCAACCCGTGCAGCTAGCTCATCCCCGCCGCCCCGGCGCTGGCCCGCCTCGCGGGGCGCTTACCGCCGACCAGGATCTCGGCTCGGGCCACGACCGCCGCCGCGACGTCGAGGCCGCAGGCCCCCTCGACCTCACGCAGGCCGGGCGAGCTGTTCACCTCGAACACCAGCGGCCCTCCCTTCACGTCGAGCATGTCCACGGCGCACACCTCGAGCCCGACCACGCGCGCCGTCTCGACCGCCACGCGGGCATGCCCGGGGGGGAGCGTGCAGGCCTCGAACTGAGCTCCGCGCGTGAGGGTCCGCGCGAATCTCCCCACCCGCGGCCGGCGCCGCAGGGACGCCACGACCTCGCCACCCACGACGAAGACGCGCAGGTCGCGACCGCGCGTCCGCTTCACGTACTGCTGCACGACGATGTTCTGCCCCAGGCCGAGGATGGCCTCGAGCGCCGCCTCCAGGGACTGGAGCGTCTCGCAGATCATCAGCCCGGTGCGCTCACTCTGGGAGAGCAGCTTCACCAGCACGGGGAGCCCTCCCACGTGCTTCACCATGTCCTTCAGCCCGGACGCGTCGCTCGCCATGACCGTGAGCGGCACACCGATGCCGCGGCCGGCGAGGAGCTGCAGGCAACGCATCTTGTTACGGCTCGCGCTGATGCCCTGCGCGCGATTCAGCACGGGCACCCCGAGGAGCTCGAGCTGGTTCACCACCGCGAGCCCGTACTGGCTTATGGAGAGGGCGATGCGCGGGATGACGGCGTCGGAGCGGGGGAACGGCCGGCGCCGGTGGAAGAGGGCGGGACGGGTACCGCCGAGGCCCATCTCCACCTGGACCGGATCGACCACGCGGACGCGATGCCCGCGCGCCCGGGCGGCTTCGGTGAGCCGGCGGGTCGTGTAGATGGCTGGCGAGCGCGAGAGGATCGTGAGGTGCACGGCGCCCGATGGTAGGGGCGGGGCGGCGAGAACGCCACCCCGCTCCTCGGAAGGCCATGGCCCGCGTCACACCTGCTTGTACTCAGCATCCACCACGTCTTCCTTCTTCTCCTCACCAGCCGGGGGAGGCTGCGGTCCGGCTCCCGGGCCCGCGCCCGGCGCGCCGGCGGTCCCCGCGGCCCGATACAGCTCCTCGGCCGCCTTGTGGCTCGCCTTCTCCAGCCGCTCCACCGCCGCCTTGACGTCCTCGGAGCTCCCCTTCTCGCGCACCTCGTGCAGCAGCTTCACCGCCTCCTCGATCTCGGTCGCGACGCCCGCCGAGAGCTTCTCCTTGTTCTCGCGCAGCAGCTTCTCCATCTGGTAGGCGAGGTTCTCGGCGCGGTTGCGCTGCTCGACCTCCTCCCGGCGCTTCTTGTCCTCCGACTCGTGCGCCTGGGCGTCGGTCACCATCTTCTCCACCTCGTCCTTCGCCAGGCCCGAGGAATGGGTGATGGTGATCTTCGTCTCCTTGCCCGTACCCTTGTCGCGCGCCGAGACGTTCAGGATGCCGTTCGCGTCGATGTCGAAGGTGACCTCGACCTGCGGCATCCCGCGGGGCGCCGGCGGGATCCCCTCGAGGTGGAAGCGCCCGAGCGTGCGGTTGTCGCGCGCCATGTCGCGCTCGCCTTGCAGGACGTGGATCTCCACCGACGTCTGCCCGTCAGCGGCGGTGGAGAAGACCTCCGAACGCTTGGCGGGGATGGTCGTGTTCCGCTCGATGAGGCGGGTCATCACCGCGCCCAAGGTCTCCACCCCCAGCGAGAGCGGGGTCACGTCGAGGAGCAGGATGTCCTTCACCTCGCCGGAGAGCACGCCGGCCTGGACCGCGGCGCCGACCGCCACGACCTCGTCAGGGTTCACGCTCCGGTTCGGCTCCTTCCCGAAGAACTGCTTCACCATCTCGACGAGCTTGGGCATGCGCGTCTGGCCGCCCACCATCACCACCTCGTCGATCTGCGACGGCTGGAGCTTCGCGTCGGCCAGGCACCTGCGGGTCGGCTCGAGCGAGCGGTCGATGAGCGGCTCGACCATCTGCTCCAGCTTGGCGCGGGATACCTTGATGGCGAGGTGCTTTGGGCCGGTCTGGTCGGCGGTGAGGAAGGGGAGGTTGATCTCCGTCTCCATCATCGACGAGAGCTCGATCTTGGCCTTCTCCGCCGCCTCCTTCAGCCGCTGCAGGACCATCTTGTCCTTGGACACGTCGATGCCGGTGTCCTTGCGGAACTCGCCGATGAGCCACTCCATGACGATCTGGTCGATGTTGTCGCCACCGAGGTGCGTGTCGCCGTTCGTGGCCAGCACCTCGACCACGTTCTCGCCCACCTCGAGGATGGAGATGTCGAAGGTGCCGCCCCCGAAGTCATAGACGACGATCTTCTCGTTCTTCTTCTTGTCGAGGCCGTAGGCGAGCGCGGCCGCCGTCGGCTCATTCACGATGCGGCGCACGTTCAGCCCGGCGATCTCGCCGGCGTCCTTCGTCGCCTGACGCTGCGCGTCGTTGAAGTAGGCGGGGACGGTGATGACCGCGTCCGTCACCTTCTCGCCGAGGTAGGTCTCGGCGGCGCGCTTCAGCTTGAGGAGCACTTGCGCGCTGATCTCGGGGGGGCTGTACTGCTTGCCGTCGATCTCGAGTCGCGCGTCGCCACCCGGGCCCTCGACGACCTTGTAGGGCACACGCTTCATCTCGTCCTGGACCTCGGAGAAGCGGCGACCCATGAAGCGCTTGATTGAATAGACCGTCTTCTCGGGGTTGGTGATGGCCTGCCGCTTCGCCACCTGCCCGACCAGCCGTTCGTTGTCCTTCGTGTAGGCGACGACCGATGGAGTAAGGCGAGAGCCCTCCTCGTTCGTGATGACGACGGGCTCCTTGCCCTCCATCACGGCGACCACTGAGTTCGTGGTGCCCAGGTCGATGCCGATGATCTTCGCCATGTGGGAAATCCTCCTGACGGGGCCAACCTAAGTCAGTGTTCCGGCCTGTCAAACCCGCTGTCGCCGACTGCTCTTGCCCCCCCCGGGGTGCGTAGGGGGCTACGCACACCGCCACCCGCGCTACCCGGCGTCGCACCCCTTTGGGGCCCATCCTCTTGGCCCCAATCAACCGGAATCGCAGGCGGTTACCACGTTGACACGACATGGCATCTCGATTGCTGTCGAACCAGGGCGGCGCAGTCATATGCCGGATCGGAATGGACACCAGCGATGATGCCCAACGCTGCCGCACGCCTGAGCAGGGAAGCCCCGGCCCGCTCTGATTTCGCCGTCCTGCTCAACGCCAACGCCAAGCTGGTGAACCGTCGCGTACGTCGCGCCCTGGAAGGAGTGGTCCCCGAGAGGGATCTGTTCCTGTCGCGCAGCGCCGACGAGGCCATCTCCATCGCGGACACGGTGGTCGCGCGGCGGTACGAGACCGTTTTTACTGGCGGTGGGGATGGGACCTTCGTGTCGTGGGTCAACCACATCGTCGGGCGGGCCGAGCGCCGCGCCCTCCCAGTCCCGCGCTTCGGCGTCCTGGCCCTGGGGACCGGGAACGCGGTGGCGGAGGTGGTGGGAGCGCGTCCAGACGCGCACGTCGAGGACCTCGCCGCCTTCACCAGCGGGGCGACGCGGCTGCGTCGCCTCGACCTCCTGACCTGCGAGGGACGGCGGACGCCCTTCGCCGGCGTGGGCATCGACGCGGCCATCCTCAACGACTACTGCTGGCTGAAGGGTGTCCTGGGCGACACCGCGCTCCGCAGGCTGGCGCGGGGCGCGTCGGGGTATGCGCTATCGGTCGCACTGCGCTCCGCGCCTCGGTATCTGCTCGAGCGGCGCCCGAGCTACTGCGAGGTGGTCAACGTCGGCCGGCCCGCGTTCAGGCTGGACGGCCGCGGGCGCCAGATCGGCCCGGCCATACGCCGCGGAGAGCTCCTGTACGCCGGGCCGTGCATGATGGCCGCCGCGAGCACCGTGCCGTTCTATGGCTTCGGCCTCAGGGTCTTCCCGTTCGCGGAGTCGCGGCCCGGCATGATGCAG
>Ga0209342_10002629_pt1 | contig 19109 bp, 13 predicted proteins | sample RifCSP16_2_FD_184023 | JGI IMG/M metagenome (GOLD analysis project Ga0209342, IMG submission 184023) | Soil microbial communities from Rifle, Colorado - Rifle CSP2_sed 16_2 (SPAdes) (version 2) | ecosystem: Environmental > Terrestrial > Deep subsurface > Rock core/Sediment | place: Rifle... | reverse complement strand
CGCCGCTTCCGCGTCCGGGCCGAGGACGGCCGCGTCTTCGAGCTCTTCTACGGCGAGCTCTACGACGAGTGGCGCATTCACATGCCGTAGCCGCCCATTTCAGGAGAGATCCGCCTCATGCGCGACTTCGTCGCCCGCCGCATCGCTGCCGTCCCGCCTTCCGGCATCCGCCGCTTCTTCGATATCGCCGCCACCCTGGACGACGTGATCTCCCTGGGGATCGGCGAGCCGGATTTCGTCACGCCCAAGGAAATCCTCCAAGCGGGCGTGCGCTCCCTGGAGAAGGGGGAGACCCACTACACCTCCAACTCCGGCATCCTTGCGCTGCGCCAGGCGATCGCCGAGAACCTCGAGCGCCTGTACGGGGTGTCCTACGAGCCGCGCAGCGAGATCCTCGTCACCGTGGGAGTCTCCGAGGCCCTCTATCTGGCCCTCAGCGCCGTCCTGGACCCGGGCGACGAGGTGATCGTCCCCACCCCGTGCTTCGTCGCCTATCAGCCGGAGGTGATCTTCGCCGGCGGCGTCCCGGTGCCGCTGCGTGCCAGGCCGGAAGACCAGTTCCAGGTGCGGGCCGAGGCCGTGGAAGCTCTGCTCGCCCCGCGCACCAAGGCCTTGCTCATCGGCTACCCCAATAACCCAACCGGCGCAGTGATGACCCGGGAGAACCTCCAGGCGCTGGCCGATCTCGCCGAGCGCCATGACCTGCTCGTGATCTCCGACGAGATCTACGACCGGCTCGTCTACGCCGGTCATCAACACGTCTGCTTCGCCTCCCTGCCCCGGATGCGGGAACGGACGGTCACGCTCGGCGGCTTCTCCAAAGACTATGCCATGACCGGCTGGCGCATCGGCTATGCCGCCGCCCCGGCGCCGCTGTTGGCCGAGATGCGCAAGATCCACCAGTACACGATCATGTCGTCACCCACCACGGCCCAGGTGGCGGCCATCGAGGCGCTGGAGCACGGCGAGGAACTCGTGCGGGCCATGGTGGCCGAGTACGACCGCCGCCGCCAGTTGATCGTCGCCGGCCTCAACGAGCTCAGCCTGCCCACCTTCGAGCCGCGCGGCGCTTTCTACGCCTTCCCCTCCATCTCCGCCACCGGTATGGACGACGAGAGCTTCGCCGAACGCCTGCTCCAGGAGGAGCGCGTCGCCGTGGTGCCCGGAAGCGCCTTCGGCGCCGACGGCAATCACGTCCGCTGCTCCTACGCCACGGCCTATGAGAGAATCGAGGAGGCCCTGGAGCGCATACGCAGGTTCATGCAGAGGCATGGGTGAGCAAGAGGGTGATCAGTGATCGGTGAACAGTGATCAGGCACCGGGGCACCAAGGCACGGTGCCTAGATGCCCGCTTGACCGATCACTGAGTAACTGGTCACTGATCACTGACTAACTGATCACTTATCCCTCGCCCGCGCAGGCACAGACATTGGCCCAAACCACCACAAGCCCGACTCCCCCGCCCCCTTTCGAACCCGTCATCGGCCTCGAGGTCCACGCCGAGTTGCAGACGAGGTCGAAGATGTTTTGCGCCTGCCCGGTGGTCGACCCCGCCTCCGCCGGCCCCAACACAGCCGTCTGCGAAGTGTGCACGGGGATGCCCGGAACACTGCCGGTGATTAACGAGCGGGCGATCGAGTTTGCCCTGCGGGCCGCCCTGGCGCTCCACTGCCAGGTGGCCCCCACCAGCCTCTTCGCCCGCAAGAACTACTTCTACCCCGACCTTCCCAAAGGATTCCAGATCTCCCAATACGAGATGCCGCTGGCGGCCGGCGGCTGGCTCGAGATCGAGGCACCCGGGGGCGCCAAGCGGGTGGCCATCCGCCGGGTGCACCTAGAAGAAGATACGGGCAAGCTCTTCCATCGGGCCGCCGCCTCGCTCGTGGACTTCAACCGCTCCGGCGTCCCCCTGCTCGAGGTGGTGAGCGAGCCCGAGCTCTTCTCCATCGAGGAAGTGAAGGCCTACGCCACCGCCCTGCGAACCCTGCTTCGCTACATTGGGATCACCAGCGGCGACATGGAGAAAGGAGCCATCCGCTTCGAGGCGAATGTCTCGCTCCGCCCTGCCGGCTCCTCGGCCCTCGGCACCCGCACAGAGATCAAGAACCTCAACTCCTTCCGCTCGATGCTGCGCGCCCTGGCCTATGAGATGGAGAGACACCGTGCCCTGCTGGCGGCCGGAGGCCGCGTGGCTCAGGAGACCCTGCGCTGGAACGAGGCCCGCGGCCTGACCTACCCCGAGCGCGGCAAGGAAGAGGCCGACGACTACCGCTACTTCCCTGAGCCTGATCTCCCGCCGCTGGCCATTGATTCCGCATGGGCCGAGCGCGTCCGCACCTCGTTGCCTGAGCTTCCCTGGGCCCGCCGCTCTCGCTTCGTCACTGAGTATGGGCTCCCGGCGCACGCCGCCGCCGTCCTCACCACCGATCGCCAGATCGCCGATTTCTTCGAGGCCGCGCTGGCTGCGGCGCCAGGAGCCGGCCCCGAGAAGGTGGCGCACTGGGTGACGGGCGAGGTCTTCTCCCTTCTCAATCTGGCGGCCATCGACATCCAGGACAGCCGTCTTTCGCCCGAGGCCCTGGCGCAGATCGTCGCCCTGGCCGGAGACGGCCGCCTGAGCGTCGCCAGCGCCAAGGAAGTCTTGGGCGAGGTGTTCCGCACCGGGGAGGCTCCCCAGACGCTCGTCGAGCGCCGAGGCTTGGCTCAACTGAGCGATCGGGAGGAGATCGAGCGACGGGTGGATGAGGTTCTGGCAGCCCATCCAGCCCAGGTGGAGCAGTATCTGGCGGGGAAGCCGCCGATCGCCGAATGGCTCTTCGGACAGGTGATGCGGGCCGCCGGCGGCCGAGCCAACCCCGCCGTGGTCCGGGCCGCCCTCAGCGCCCGGCTCCGCGCCCTGGAAGAGAGTCGCCGCCGCCCGTGAGAGACGTCACTTGACCCACCAGAGCGCCCCGGCTACCGTGGATGCCTGGGCTGGGCCGCCGGCGGCCCGGGGATCTTCGGCCCGCCCCCGGGACGGCCATCGCCTGGGTTGATGTGCAATTATCGCGGGTGCCTCCACTTGGCACCCGTTCCTCGTGTCCCCGAATCTGGGGACCTACATCACGCTCCGAGGTTGAGACTGTGAATGCATTTGAGATGGCTCAGGCACAGTTCGACGGCGTTGCGGCACAGATGAAGCTCGACCCCGGCCTGTCCACCGTCTTGCGGTGGCCGGTCCGCGAGTTTCGCTTCCAGATCCCAGTGCGCATGGATGATGGCAGCCTGAGGGTCTTCTTCGGCTACCGTGTCCAGCACAACGTTGCCCGCGGCCCGGCCAAGGGAGGCATCCGCTTCCACCCATCCGAGACGCTCGACACGATCCGGGCGCTGGCGATGTGGATGACCTGGAAGACGGCCGTCGCCGATATCCCCCTGGGCGGTGGGAAAGGCGGTGTGGCGATCGATCCCAGCACGCTGAGCGACGCCGAGAAAGAGGGCCTGTGCCGCGGTTGGATCGGCCAGATCTGGAAAAGCATCGGCCCTCGCCAGGACGTGCCCGCTCCCGACGTCGGCACAACCCCACAGATGATGGGCTGGATGATGGATGAATACTCCAAGCTGGCCGGCGCCTACACCCCGGGGGTGATCACCGGCAAGCCTGTGGGCGCCGGCGGATCGCTGGGGCGCACCGAGGCCACCGGTTTCGGCGTCACCTACTGTATCCGCGAGGCGATGCATCACTTGAAGATGGATCCGGCCCGCTGCACCGCATCCATTCAGGGCTTCGGGAATGTCGCCCAGTACGCCGCCATCGGATTCATCGACCTGCTCGGCGGGAAGGTGCTCTCGGTCTCTTGCTGGGATCGGGAAGACAAGAAGTCGTACACCTTTACCAAAATGGACGGGCTCGATCCACGCTACCTGCAAAGCATCACCGACATCTACGGCACCATCGACAAGGCCAAGGCCAAGGCGGCCGGCTATGCGGTTGAAGACGGAGATGCCTGGCTGGAGAAAGAGGTCGACGTCTTGATCCCCGCCGCCATCGAAGGGCAGATCACCGGAGAGAACGTCGGCCAGGTGAACAATAAGGTGCGGATCATCGCCGAAGGGGCCAATGGGCCAACGACGCCGGAGGCAGATGCCGTCGTGCAGTCTCGCGGGTTGTTCCTCATCCCGGATTTCCTCTGCAACGCCGGCGGCGTCACGGTCTCCTACTTCGAGAGCGTCCAGAACGACATGAACTACTACTGGACCCACAAGGAAGTTCTGGATCGGCTTGACGTGAAGATGACCGGCGCCTTCCAGTCGGTGCTCGAGATGGCAAGAGAGAACGACGTCTTCATGCGGGATGCCGCCTACATGGTCGCTATCGACCGAGTCGTGCGAGCCATGCAATTCCGCGGCTGGGCATGAGATAGGCTATCAGTGATCAGTGATCGGTGCCTGGTCCCATGTGCCAGGATGGCCTGATGACCGATCACTGAGTAACCGATCACTTTTTTGCCTTTCATCTCCTCATATCACAATAAGTGAGGATTCGTAGTCGTCGTAGAGGCTGTGGATTTGTGGAGGCGCAGGGATCGAGGAGAGCGAAAGGGGGACATGGCGTGGCGAAGGCCAAGCCTCTGGCGATATGTTGGGGGTCTCCGGGGGACTGCCTTCCACACCGCGTGTGTGAGGTATTCGGGGAGAAAAGGGAGAGAATCGGGGGTGGTGGGATTGGAGATCGTAACCCTGGCGGTGAGAACGCCGTAGAACCCCAGGGCTGGCGAGGAAGGGAGCGGGGTACGGGGGAAAAGCCCGACGGGTTGTCCCCAGAAAGCCTCGGTTTTCCACAGTTCTCGCGGGGTTATCCACAAGGCGAGTCGGCTAGAATAGGCGCATGAGCGAGCGCCAGGACCGCTTTTCCGAGTTTGTGGGCCGCTGGCCGGGAGAGCTCCGGCGGCTATGGGACCAGCTCCCCGGCGATACCCGCTCGCGGCTCCTGGGCGCTCTAGGCGTCATGCCCCGGGATATGAGGCAGTGGCGGGGGCTGATTGATCGAGCCGTCGAGCATTTGCGCCTGGCGGCCGGCGGGAAACACCGCGTGGCGATCGTCGGCCCTGCCAACGTGGGCAAATCCACTCTCTACAACCAACTCATCCGCTCTCGGGCCGACCGGTCGGCGGTGAGCGCCGTGCCGGGGACGACGCGGGAGGCCAGGCAAGCCGACGCCGGGATCTTCGGGGTGATCGATACGCCGGGGGCCGACGTCTCAGGGGCGGTGGGTCTGGAAGAAAAGCAGCGGGCACTGGCCGCGGCGCGCCAGGCGGACGTGCTTGTCGTGCTGTTCGACGCAGCTCACGGCATTCACGCCGCCGAGCGAGCCCTCTTCCGCGAGCTTTTGGCGCTGGAACGGCCGGTCATTGTGGCGCTCAACAAGATCGACCTGGTGGGCGGGGAACGGGCGGCCGTCATCGCGCGGGCAGCCGGCGCGTTGGAGATCGCCGCCGACCAGCTGATCCCCTTGAGCGCCAAGGATGGGACAGGGGTCGAGCGGATCATCCTGGCGGTGGCCAAGACGGAGCCGGAGATCGTGGCGGCGCTGGGCGCGGCGCTGCCGGAATACCGTGGGCAACTGGCACGGGCGGCGGTGATCCGGGCAGCCTCGACGGCGGCGGTGATCGCCATCACGCCGCTCCCGATCATCGACTTCATCCCCCTGGTGGCCGTGCAGAGCGCGATGGTGATTGGGTTGGCCCGAATCTACGCCTACCGGATCACGTTGGCCCGGGCTCGGGAGCTGATCGCCGCGTTCGGCCTGGGGTATCTGGGGCGGACGCTCTTCTATGAGCTGGCCAAGTTTGGCGGCCCTCCCGGCTGGTTGGTGGCGGCCGCGGTCGCCTCGGGCACGACGGTGGCGATCGGATACGGCGCCGCGGCCTGGTTTGAGCGCCGGCAGCGCCTCTCGCCGTCGGCGCTTGGCGAGGTCTCTCGGGCGGTGAGCCAGGCGCTGATCGAGCGGCTGCGCGGCCTGGGTCGCCGCCGCCCCAAGGGCCTCACCCTACGAGAGCGCGTGAGCCAGGCGTTGGACGAGATCCCGCCGGGCCAGGGCGCGCCGGGCGGCCCCTCACCCGCGTGACCCAGCCAAGCGGCCATACCATGCCGATTCTCTTGATGACAACACCGAGGAGGTCCGTCCCCGCAGAGTCATCCGGGCGTAGTCCGGTTGCCTCCCGCCGCCGTCTCGATCTCTCCCCTCGCCTCCGTCGCGGCCCTGGCTCGCTCGCCTTCCGCGGGTAGAATCCACCGCAGAGAGCGCGGAGGCTGATCTTTGACCTCTGCGTGCTCGGCGATCTCGGTGCTAGGGCTGACGGGCAGGGATACGACAGGTGGAGGAGGAGACGGGGGCCATGTCAATATCGCGGCGAGTCCTCTGGGTATTGGGGTGTTGCCTTCTGGGGAGCGCCTTGCTGACGGGATGCTGGGGCGGTCCGAGTGTGGCCACCCTCGAGATCGTCACCGTCGAGCCACCTCCGGGACTTGCTTTCGGCACCCAGGGTCCTCGGATTGAGCGGGTCAGCCAGACGGAACTCTCAATCTTCTTCAGCCAGTATGAGGATGATCCAAGAATGCCGGACGATGTTCTGGAGAGGTATCTCACCGATCCAGCGTTGATGGCGGCGCAGGCGGCCATGATTCGTGATGCCATCACTCATGTGCAGGAGGGCGGAGCGCCGCTTACTCCTCAGGAGTTATACGAGCTGGCCCTTCGCTACACGGAAGATCCGGGAACTGCGTTGATCCTGTGCCACAACGTGCTGAAGGCATTGGCGCGTGGTCGCTCCCCGATACCCTGGGAGAGAGTCTCTGGGGACCCGCTCGTCTACCTGTTGGACGGACAGCGTGTCGAGGGAGCCAATCTGCCTCTTCACCCCGAAGCAAGCCCTACTGGGTCGCGAGGGCAACCATCCCTCTTCTACCAGTTCTTTTCACCTTCTTCGCTAGGTCAGTACTGATGAGGGGGACTGGTACCATTTCTTCCTGGAGGCGGCCGCGGCCTACTACGGTGCGACCGGGCAGGTCGATCCTGATGTCCCGGAGCCTAGCCTGAGCTACTTCAACATCGTCGGCCGAGCGGTGGACGACACAATGAACCAGATGCGAGATCCGGCGGTGGCGGATGACCCAGCCTATCGAGGGTGGCGCTGGGCAAACGCGTTGAGTTTCCTTGAAGAGGCCTACTACGGCACTGACCACGGCGGTACTCAGGAAGAGGCTGGACGGGAATCACGGGATCATATGCGAGGAGCGATCTTCGGGCTCTCGCTTGCAGGGTACGAGCCGCAGTGGCCGTGGCTGGTTCCGCACATTGGTAGCGCTGGGATAATGGGCGTGGATGTTTCCAGCGCGACGTTCGAGATTCTGGACCCTGAAACGGCTTCCGAAGGAGGTGCTCCATGAGGCGTGTCGTGGACATTGGAGGGGTGGTCTTGTGTGGGCTCGCGTCTCGTGGGGGAAGGTGCTCCGCCTATGCTTTCCTGTTCGTTGCCCTGGTGGCTTGCGGCAAGTTAACTCCGCCGGGCTCGACTTCGACGCCGACACCGAGTATGGTTTCGCTGCTCCCGCCGCCGCCGCACATTGGGGTGTCGACTCTGGAGGAGGTGTTCGCGTCGGCCGCTGACTACCTTGAGTCGGTTGGTACCGGCGAGACGGTCAGGTTTACTTGCACCATCGTCGAAGGGACGTTCTGCTGGTTCGGTAGAAGTCCCGAGGAGGGCCCAATCCCCCGCGAGCTGTCCCGCGAAATCATCGATCAGGTGGGGGCTGGGGCCATCGAGAATGCCAGGTCGAACGAGGTGAGGATACAGTGCAGCCGGCCCCGCGGTGGTGGGGAAGCGTTCTGTGAAATCGACTGGGGCTGGGGCGCTGGCTGGAGGCCCCTGGCGGTGGAGCCATAGGCGTGGATTGCATCCCTGCATGAAAAGGCTATGCCTGAGGCCACGGCGGGCAGTCACCCAACACCTGGCGTGGCTTCTCGTGGCGCTCCTGGGGGCCTGTTCATGGGTAGGCGGCCGGACACTCCCCTCCCCAAGCCCGGCGATCTCAGAGCCGCATCTCTCAGCCTCCCTCCTTGAGCAGGTCCTCCAGGCCGCAGGGCCACATCGAGCCGTAGATGCGCCTCGTGAGTACGTTCAGCTCACCTGTTCCGTCTTCGAGACTTCCGAATGCTGGTTCGGCGACACCTACCTGGAAAGCCCGCTTGCGGAAGCTCTTGGTGAGCAGGTGATTAACGAGCTTGGACGAGACTTTGTGGCGAATGGCGAGTTCAACCAGGTGCGGTTGCGATGCAGCCGGCCCACGGGTGGTGGGGCGGCAACCTGCGACGTGGACCTCGGGCGCGGCTTCGGATGGGAACCCCTGCCGGTCGAGCCGTAATCCGGCTACCTTCCACCGCCACGCCCATCTCTCGGCTCGACGACGTGCAACGACAACAGGGGTCCGGCGACGCTATGCTTGTTTGTGGGCCGCCCGGGAGGAACGATGAGAAACCCAATGCCTCTCATGGAAGTGCGACGCCCGCCCTTGAGACATGGCCGCCCAAGAGCCAGTGGCGCGCCGCTCCCGCTGGCCTGCACCGTCCTCATCCTATTAGCGATCGCCTGTAGCTCCACCGGCACGGCAATTCCAGGACAGCCGGCCGAATCAGAGCAGCCGGCCAGTGGGCCTCTCACCTTGCCGCCGCCCTGGACGCCCACTGTGGCGGGCCTGCCTCCATTCGCCGCCACGGTCGGATCGACCCCGCCAACGACCCAATCGGTCGACGGCGTCGGCCCATCCTCCCTCCCGGAAAACGCCTGCGACCTTGTCCCTTTGGAACGGGTCCAGTTCGTCATGGGGGAAGCCGTGGCCATGACAGCGCCGGCCGAGAATACTTGTCTACAGGTCCTCGCCTCGGGGACATCGGTGACGGCGATGATCCAACGCGGCGATGCGGCGCGCAATGCCTTTATCGATCCGATCGCCCAGCTGAGCACCCAGGAGGGGTGCACGCTGAGGTACAGTTACGACAGCAGCGTGACTGGCGAGCCAACGCCTCTTCCGGCCGAAGTGGAACCCCTGGTCGCAGGGAAGTCGCTGCTTGAGTTGGCGAACATCTTCCTGGAAACCTACGCGGCTCACTGTGATGCGCCTCTTGAGACGGCAGCCGGATATGGGGATCTGGCCTTCTTCCAACCCCTGGACGTGGGCTTCGTGGAGACGATCACGCTGGGCGTGGTCATCGGTGATGCCTACGTGGCATTCACGATCGCGGTAGCGGACCCACAGGCCGATCCCGAGAGCGCGGCGCTGCAGGCGCCTGTGGGCCAAGAGTGGTTGATGTCGCTGGCCCAGACCCTCTTCGCACCCTCCCCGTGACTACGCCCTGAAAGCTTTACCGCAGACCCCGGCACTCCCTGGCACCGCCCGCCACCGTTCGTGCCGCGAAGCCCGGCGGCACGCCGGTGCGAGACGGCACACCTGCCCCGAACCACAGGTGCGGGGGGGCAGGTGTGCGTCCGGGGCAAGTGGAACGCAAAGAGCGCTGAGTTGCTCATGAATCTCCGCGTTCTCCGCGCTCTCTGCGGTGAGATTGCCCCGGTAATGCGGTGAAGCGTCGACTCTAGAGGGCTCAGCTGATCTTGGCGGGGAGGCGCGGGTGGGCGCGGGCCACGGCGAGCAGGGCGGCGAGACTACGCTCTCGAGAGGCTCGGGGGACGGCCCCCCCCGCACCTGCGGTCGGGGCAGGTGTCTCGGTGTCTCCCAAGAGGGATTAACCGCAGAGAAGGCGGAGCCCGCAGAGGTCGCTTAGAATCTCCGCGTACTCCGCGCTCTCCGCGGTGAGACGTCTGCTTAGAGGTCCGTTCCGAAATCGGCCTCGAATGCCTTCGCCAGTTTTGAGCCCCAATTGGCGAGCGGCTCGAGCCGCCCAAAGAAGAAGCGCAAGACCTTGGGCTCCTCGGTGAATCGCAGCCCGCCGATCAGCTCGCTGTGCTGGCGAAGCCAGGTGAGGCGATCGACGACGTACTGGATGTGCGACATCGTGTAGACGCGACGGGGCACGGCCAGGCGCGCCAGCTCGAGATCGGCGTAGACCTCATTGCCCTGCGCATCCCGGTCCATCGAGATCGTACCGCGCTCCATGGAGCGGACACCCGAGGCGAGGTAGATCGCGGCGGCCAGGGCGCCGGCGGGATATTCCGACTGGGGGAGATGGGGCAGGAAGCGCTTGGCGTCGATGTGACAGGCAAGGCCGCCGGGCGGCGTGACGACAGGCACCTCGTTCTCGAGCAGGCGCTCGACGAAGTACTGGATCAGATCGGGGGAAGCGCCGGCGACGTTCACGTCGGTCATCTCGCGCAGCCCGACGGCCATCGCCTCCACCTCCTTGGTGGACATGCCTCCGTAGGTGGCGAACCCCTCGTACACCGGCAGCCAGGCCAGGATCTGGTCGTAGTACTTCTTCTCATTCGTCGCCATCAGGCCGCCGCGCACGGAGGTGCTCTTGCGGCCGGAGAGGTAGAAGAGGTCGACGACGCTCATCATCTCGCGGATGATGTCGCTGATGGACTCATCGGCGTACTTCTTCTCCCGCTGCTTGATGAAGTAGGCATTTTCCGAGATCAGGCTCCCGTCGAATACGAGGGGGATCTTGAATTGGGCGGTGATCTTCTTCACCGCCCGCAAGTTTTCCAGGGAGAAGGGCTGCCCACCAATCAGATTGGTGGTGGCCTCCATGCGGACGAAGGGAATCTTCTCCGGCCCATACGTTTCGATGGCGTCGGTGAGCTTGGCCAGGTCGAGATTGCCGCGGAAGGGGCTCGTGCTCTCGGTGTTGAGCGCCTCGTTGGTGAAGATCTCCAGCACGGTGGCGCCCGCCAGCTCCATGTGGGCCTTGGTCGTCGTGAAGTGGTAGTTCATCAGGACGACGTCCCCCGGCTTGACGAAGACCTTGGCCAGGAGATGTTCGGCGGCCCGGCCCTGGTGGACCGGGATGGTGTAGTTGAATCCGAGGACATCCTTCACCGCATCGGCCAGTTTGTAGAAGCTCTCGCTTCCGGCGTAAGCGTCGTCGGAGACCATCATCGCCGCCAGCTGGTTGTCGCTCATGGCATTGGTGCCGCTGTCGGTGAGCATGTCGAGGAAGACGTCCCGGGTGCGGAGCAGGAAGGTGTTGTAGCCCGCCTCGCCGATCGCCTCCAGGCGCCGGCGGACGGTGGGCAGGGTGGTCCGCTGTACGATGCGGACCTTGTGCATTTCGACGGGGATGAGCTTGCCGGTCGAAAGACGGATGTTCATGTTTCCCTCTTGGTTGCTGTGGGCCAGCATGTGGGGCACGGGATCACGGGGGGCCGTGCCGCCTGCTGAGGCCCGCCCCCAATAGTAGCCCGAAACGGGGTTTCGCGGGGCGGCCGTTGTCTCCGTTTGTCAGGCTCCGGAGCCTGTGAGCTAATCCCGTGGCGACCGACCAGGGTCCTTCTCTGCCGCTGGCGCGTCCCCCATGGCCCTCACCCCCAACCCCTCCCCCGGCAGCTGGTCTCACTACCTGAGTGATGAAGATGTGCCGGGGGAGGGGAGGTTACCCAAGGACGCGTCCTTAGACCTTCATCTCCCTCTCCGCTTTCGCGCAATGCGTGGTGGATCGCGACAAGCGGAGCCCCAAAGGGGTGCTGCGCGAAGGGGGTAAGGGGGTGAGGCGGAAAGGTACAAGACATGAAGGGCATTGTGTCGCTGTAATTGGATGCGAGGGATGCTTGCGCATGTCATCGTCGGATTTATCCACAGGCTCTGAGCGGACAAGGCCCCGACACGCCTCCAATTCGATGAGTTGGCGCAAGAGAGGCGAGCGGCCCGCCGTCACCGCCCGTGGGCGGCGGTGTTAAGGTATAGGCGGACTGTGATCCCCCAATGCTGGATTGCCCTCCTTTGATTGTTGAAGATCTCTCTTTCCGCTACCGGGATCGCGCCGACTGGGCGTTGCGCTCGATTTCGCTTCGCCTGGAGAGAGGCGAGCTCCTACTCGTGGCCGGGGCGAGCGGCTGTGGCAAGACAACGCTGATCCGATGCGTCAATGGGCTGATCCCCCGCTCCTACAAGGGGGAGCTGACCGGGCGGGTGGTGGTGGGGGGTCAGGAGACGCATGGGGTGCCTCTGGCCCGGATCTCCGAGATGGTGGGCACCGTCCTTCAGGACCCGGAGCGGCAGATCCTCGGAACCCGGGTGGCCAACGAGGTGGCCTTTGGCCTGGAGAATCTCGGCCTGCCACGCGAAGAGATCACCGCCCGGGTGGAGCAAGCGCTGGCCCATCTCGGGATCGAGCAACTGCGGGAGCGCGAGACCTTCAACCTTTCCGGAGGCGAGAAGCAGAAGGTGGCTTTGGCGGGGGTGTTGGCCATGCGGCCCAGCCTGCTCATCCTCGACGAGCCCCTGGCCAGCCTTGACCCTGCCAGCGGACAGGAAGCCCTCGCTCTCGTGCGCAGATTGGTGGACGGCGGGATGGCGGTCTTGATGATCGAGCACCGGGTGGAGGACGTTCTGGGGATCCGGCCCGATCGAGTTCTCTTCATGGTGGACGGGCAGACGCGCTACCTCGGCCCGGTGGCTGGCCTCCAGGCAGCGGTGGACTACCGGGAGGTGAAGCTCCCCGCCTCGATGGTGATCGCCCGGGCTGCGGCAGACCCGCCTCCCCCTCCGGTCGAGCCGATGCTCACCAGAGTGCCACCCGAGGCGCGCGAACCCCTCGTGCGGTTTGAGGATGTTCACTTCCGCTACGGGGCCGGGCCGGAGGTGCTGCGGGGAGTGGACCTGGAGATTCGCCGCGGCGACGTGATCGCGGTGCTGGGCCCGAACGGCGCAGGCAAGACGACGCTCGTCAAGCACGCCATCGGCCTGCTCAAGCCGACCTCGGGGCGAGTGACGGTGGGTGGCCGTGACACGCACGAGTTGAGCGTGGCGCAGATCGCCGCCACGCTCGGCTACGTCTTTCAGAGCCCGAGCCATATGCTCTTCGCTCCGACGGTGCGTGAGGAGCTGGCGTTTGGCCCCACGAATCTGGGCCATTCCGCGGAAGCGATCGAGAAGGAGGTGCACGAGGCGCTGGAGATCGTACATATGTCCGGGATGGAAGCCGATCCCCCGCTGGCTCTCTCGTTCGGCCAGCAGAAGCGAGTGAGCATCGCCGCTATTCTGGCGATGCGCTCTCGAATCCTGGTGATGGACGAACCCACGGCCGGGCAGGACTACAAGAACTACATGAGCTTTATGGATTCCATCGTCCAGCTGCCCAGCTTCGAAGCCATCCTCTTCATCACGCACGACGTCGATATCGCCGTGGTGTACGCCAACCGGGTGCTTCTGGTGGATCAGGGCGCGCTGGCCGGCGACGGCCCGCCCGGGGAGGTGCTCTCGGACACAGGGCTGCTCACCCGATGCCGTCTGGTTCCGACGTCGCTCTTGCACGAAAACCTCAGCCGTCTCGGCCGGAGCGCCCGCTTCTTGCGGGCGGAGGCCCTGGCGCACGCCGCGTGAATTGAAAAAGGAGAATGGATCATGATGGATCGGAAGCTCGTCAACATCTCTCTGACCCTGATCGTTGTCTTTGCATCCTTCCTGCTGCTGGTCTGGGTCGGCGGGAGCGTGCTCAATATCGAGCGTCTGCAGACCGGTGAGAGGCCGCTGCTCCGCTTTGTCTTCGTGGCCGTAGGCCTGGTGGCGGCGTTCGGGGTCTACTGGGTGACCAGGGCAAACAAGGCCTGGGAGGTGGGGACTCGAGAGGTCGTCTATATGGCGATCGGAGCCGCCTTGTATGCTGTCTTCTCCTACCTCTTCAATGGGACCGTGTTCCTCGTGCCGTCGGTGAGCCAGGTAGCACTTCGCCCGGCGATCGCCCTGCCCATGTTCTTCGGCTACGCCTTCGGGCCGGTGGTCGGTTTCTTCACCGGGGCGATGGGCAACATGGTGGGCGATGCGCTGACGGGCTTCGGCCTGTTCCCGCAGTGGAGTGTGGGGAACGGGCTGATCGGCCTGATCGCAGGCATGGCCATGCTCTATCCCGACAAGAAGAAGAGCATGAACAACGTGCTCATCATCGGCGCGGTGCTTGCCGGCTTGGCCACGCTGTTCTATCTGTTCACCCGGAGCCAGGCGATCCCCAACACTCTCTTCTTTAACCCGGATGCGGGGATCTTCGGCGATCAGCCGATCACGCTCTTCGCCGGGCTCTCGGCGGTGATCGGTTTCATCCTGGTGCTCGTGGTGCGCTTCGCCTTTGCGAACAACATCGACTTCGGTGCGGCCGTCACCTGGGGTATGCTGGGCAACCTCATCGGCCTGGGGTTTGCCGCTCTCTCCGACATCTGGATTAACGGCTATCCGCCGGCCGTAGCCATCGTCGGCGAGTTCCTGCCCGCGGCCGGGCCAAACCTGATCTTCGCCGCCATCCTGGTGCCGATCCTGGTGGCTGCGTACGCCGCCCTGCGGCGCCAAACCGGCCGCTAGAGCAGCCGGAGCCGAAAACCCCAACCTCTCCGGGAGCTCGAAGCTCCCGGAGAGGTTGGGGCGGCGTTCCCATGCTGGTCACCTGGCGCTACCGCAAGCGGCGATCGCTGATCCAGAGCTTCGATCCGCGAGCCTGGATCATCTTCTACCTGTGCTTCATGGCCGCTGTGATCTCCTTCTGGGACGTGCGCGTCCTGGCAGTGCTCTTTGCCGTCGCGCTGGGCGTCGTGTTCACCTCCGGGATCGGATGGCGAGAGATGCGACGCGCCTGGCTGTTTATCGGCGGCTTCATCGTGTATTTCTCCCTGTTCACCTTCCTGACGGGCCGGGGCGGGGTGGAGTTCTACACCGAGGAGCACGTCATCCGCAATCTGGAGGCCTCGTTCACGATCCTGGGATGGCGGCCGGTGCTGCACGTTACCGCCGAGCGCGCCTTCTATGCCCTCAGCATGGTCGTGCGCGTCTTCAGCCTGGCCAGCATGACCATCCTCATCCCCTATTCCTTCAATCCGGCGCAGTATGGTGTCACGTTTCGGGGGCTGGGGGTGCCGGACAAGATCGCCTATGCCATGGACCTGACGATGCGCTTCGTGCCGACCTACGCGCGGGACTTCCAAGTGACGCTGGACGCGCAGCGAGCCCGAGGCTACGAGATCGAAAAGCTCCGGGGAGGGCTGGTGGCGCAGGTGCGCAAGCTGGCCCCGCTGATCGTGCCGGTGACGATCCAGGCGATCGCCGGCAGCGAAGACATCATCGACGCCATGGATCTGCGCGCCTTCGGCGTCCGCCCGCGCACCTGGCTGGAAGAGCTGCACTACCGGCCACGGGATCGGGCGCTGATGATCTTTGGGGCTGCGCTGCTGGTCTTCTCCCTGGCGCTGGCCTATTTCGGATTTGGCTCCTTCTGGATCCCCGAGTCGCTCCGCAGCCTGCCGCTGCTGTAGGGGCGAAGCATTGGCATGGTGCGAGCCTCGACCACAGAGGACTATCTGCGAATTCTTCGCCCCTACAAGGCGACCCAGTGCATCTGGCTGCGCAACTGGCCTCCGCCGTTGGAATCGCTTCCATGACCCCCACCCCCTCGCCCCCTCCCCCGGCAGTTGAGTGACGGAGAACCGGCAAGTGCCTCGCCGGGGGAGGGGGAGGTTCATCAAGGAGGAAGGGGGGCGGCTCAGCCGCCCCCCTTCCTCCTTGAACCTCACGCCCCCTCTCCGCTCAGACGCCTCGCGATGTGAGTCGAGTGCAAGCGGAGAGGGGGCAGGGGGGTGAGGTGAAATGAGCCGTCAAGATTGGGCAGATCGTGCCTGGGATTTGGTGGAGCTCGAGAAGGCGAAAACGGAGGTCGTGCGAGCTAGCCCGCCGCGGCGGAAAGGAGGACGTCCGCCAGGGCCGGAGTGGCGTCGATGATTAGGTCGGCGCCGGCGCGCTCGAGCTCGGCCCGTTCCCCAAATCCACAAAGCACCCCGACCGACTGGGCGCCGGCGGCGCTGGCGGCGCGGATGTCGACGGGGGTGTCGCCCACCATCAGGCAGGCCTCCGCTGGCAGGCCCATCTCGTGGGCGGCCCACCGGAGGGGCGCGGGATGAGGCTTGGTCCGGCGGCAAGTCCGGGCCGAGGCCACGCAACGAAAGAGGGGGGTCAGCGAGAATTGCTCCAGGAAGGCTTGCACGCCTCGTTCGCCCCGGGAGGAGACGATTGCCAGAGGATAAGAGCCGTGAAGCCTGGTGAGCGCTTCCGGCAATCCGGGGATCAACAGGAACTGATGGGGCCGAGCCTGGCCGCCGGACCGCTGGAGGGCATCGAGGAGCGGGCCGGCGATCTCATCCAGGCCGAGGCGATCGGCGAGGGCGACGAGGGCGTTGGCCGGCGTCTCGGATCGGAGCAGGAGCCCCCGGGCGATGCGCAGGGGATCGCCGCCGGGCAAGAGAGAGGCCATGGGGCGCAGCCAGCGGGCGAGACGCAGCGCGAGGGCGTCATCGGTGTCGGCCAGCGTGCCGTCGATGTCGAAGCACAGCGCGCGAATTCTTGTGTGGTCGAGCCCCTGGCTCATTGGACCGCGGCGGGAAAGGGGATCGCCTGGCGCAAAGCCTCTGCGAAGGGCTCGTCCGGGGCGAGGATCCAGAGGGTCTGGTCTGCGGAGCGCTCCAGCAAAGCGTAGGCTCCGTCGCCGATCCACACGGCCCGGGTGGTCGTGTGGCTACCGCTGCCGAACCGAGCGTCGCCGTACTGCGCAAAGGCCGTGAATGAGTCTTGCGCGTCGATGAGGGTATCCCAGCGTGTCACGAGAACGAGGGCGTCCGCACCCGTCGCCTCGTTTGTGAGCACGAGAACGTAGTCGCCGCCCCAGCCCTGGGCCGCCTCGGTGGCGGTCTCGGAGGGCAGGAAGCTCTCCAGGGTGAGGAGGGTGTACCACTCGCCCAGGACCCTGCGCCCGAGCTCGCTCCAATCGCCTCCCAGCGCCGGGGTCAGATCAGGCGACGTGAGGAGGATCGGCAGATCGTCGGGGTAGCGGCCGGGGTGGAGGATCTGCTCGGTGGAGGCGGGCGGGCGGGAGTAGGCCTCATCGACCGCCGCCCAGTTGCCCTCGACGAAGAGCTCGGTCACAAACCCGATCCCCCGGATGTAGGGGAACAGCAAGTCTTCCTGGAGGAACCCGGGCGCTGTGTCGAAGACCGGGCTTTCGAAGGTCGCAATGAACTCCTGGATCTCCTGGAAGTCCTGCTCGGTGGCGTAGGTGCGCAGCCACTGGGTCTCCAGCAGCGTGGCATCGCCTTCGAGCATGGCGGAGAGAGCCGCGCAGCGATCGGCGTCGTCGTCGCAGGCCTCGTTGCTGTAGCCGAGGCCCTCATCGAGATCGTAGTGCTGATCCTGGAGCGCGTGAACGTACTCGTGAGCGTAGGTGAGGCGCTCCGGTCCGCCGAAGCCTGCCTCGCGCACGACAAACATCGCCCCCGCCTGATCGTCGTAGTAGCCGGCCACTTGCTCGGAGAGCAGGTCGGTGTAGAGAGCCCAGAGATCGACGCCGGGTTCGAGCAGGCCCAGCAGGGCCAGCATCCGGGCGTCGTAGGCGGCCTCCTCTGGGGTGTAGTCGCTCAGGAAGTCATCCAGGACGCGCTCGCGCAGCTCGGCGGAGGTCAGCAGAGCCCGCTCCACGGACCCGAGCGGGTTGAGGCCTCGCAGCGCCACCACCTGGCCCTGGATCTCGTCCATCGAGCGGCGGGTCTCGGCGGGAAGCCCGGGGGTCGAGGTGGGAGGGAGCTCGGCGGTGGGTGCGGGTGCGGTGTCGGAGGGGAGCGGCGACGTGGGGGATGGGCTCAAGGGGAGGTCGCTGGCGAGCAAGGCGACCCCCGCAGCCGCGGCAGCGAGGCACAGAAGGGCGACGACGGCCAGAATCCAGGCGAGACGTTTCGACAAGGCGCTCTCCCGCTCCTGAGCGGCCGATTGTAACATCGCCATACCGAATGTTCCCGGGGCTTCAAGCTCTCCGGAAAGCGGTGGCCGATGTCGTTGCCCGAAGGCCGAACGCTTGGGGGGCGCGTAGCTAGAGGTATCCCTCGGCCGTCAGAATCCCTTTCACTGCGCCTCGAGCCGATTCGAGGGCCTGGGCCCGCCAGGCGGGATCCTTTGGGGCGAAAAGGGCGTCGAACTCCCGGCGGATGCGATCCCCCAAGGCCGATGAGGCGGCGCCGAAGTGATACAGCTGGTTCTCAAGCACCATGATGTGCAGGCTGCGGAGCATGGCGCCCAGGCTTTCGCCGAGCGTGCCGTACTCGAAACTGGCGGCAAAGAAAGGCCTGCCGGCGCGCCTTTCTCGAGCGAGCGCGTAGACGTAATCGATCATGTCGCCCTGAATCCGGTAGAACTCGGTGGAGGTGGCTTTGACGACGGAGGGGTAGGCGAAGACGCGCTCCAGGTCCTGGGAGGCGCGGGCTTCGAGCGCCGAGGTGACGACCATCATCGAGCGGGGCGGCCCGTAGCCGGTGTGGACATCGAGGTGGAGCATGCGCTCATAAAGCGGGAGCTGGGCCTCCAAGAGGGCGGTCAGAGCGCGGGCCTCCTCCTGCAAGCGGTCGCCTCCGTAGTAGATGCCCTGGGGGAAGCGGTACTGCCCGATCAGTGCTGACTCGCGGAAGCGGGCCGGGCCAAGGCGAGCCGCCTCACGGAGGAGGCGGGCATAGAACGACATGCGGCCTCGAGTGAAACTGCGCACCGGGCCCGTCGGGTTGAGAAGCGGGTGAAGCTTGGCATAGGAGGGATTGCCGGAGGCATCGAAGAGTGATCCGGGTGAGAGGAAGTTGCGGTTGAGGTCGACGTTTTCTGCGTTGGTCCGCCGACGGTGTTTCATTCCCCAGGGGTTGATGGCGTGAACCAGAAAGAGCCCCGTGCGGGTGGGGTCGAGCGTGGGCAGGTAAGTTGAGAGGACGAGCTGCAGGACTGCCGAGCCCGTGTAGCCCTCGATTCCGTGCTCGCCTGTCGTGAAGAGCAACAAGCGGTCGGTGGACGCCGTCGGACGGGCCTCGATCCAGTCGATCGTCAGGTCCTCGCCGCCCTGCAGCCGGTGGAAGCCGAGGCGGGCCTCGGGCCAGCGGAGGCGAAGCGGGGCGAGG
>Ga0209342_10002626_pt1 | contig 19125 bp, 15 predicted proteins | sample RifCSP16_2_FD_184023 | JGI IMG/M metagenome (GOLD analysis project Ga0209342, IMG submission 184023) | Soil microbial communities from Rifle, Colorado - Rifle CSP2_sed 16_2 (SPAdes) (version 2) | ecosystem: Environmental > Terrestrial > Deep subsurface > Rock core/Sediment | place: Rifle... | reverse complement strand
GTGAATTACTATGGTACCGCCTGGGCGGAGCAGGCATACCTGGACGGGCTGCTGCCTGCCTGTGGAGAATCGGGCGGCAAACCGCTCTTCTGCCCGGATGATCCGCTTGACCGTGCCTGGGCTGCCTACCTGATCGTGAAAGCAAAAGGATTGACCTTGCCTTGAGATTATTGTTGTCATAACATGAAAATTAACCATGGAATATCCAATTTGACACGGTACTGGTTTATAATTGTGGTTGTCTTGATCGCACTGTCTCATCATCATTCCTTGACGGATATTCAATGTTGAAGACGGAGCTTTAAAAAATTACAAATGATAAATATGGAGTTGTGTATGCAACCAAAAGGTTCCAGAACCTGGCAAGTTTTAACAGCAGCCCTGGGGATCATTTCCCTGCTGGGAGTTTCCGCCTGTGGGGGGATAGCAACGGTCTCTCCAACCGGTACACCAACCCCAAGCGGAGGTACCGAACCACCTGCCACTCAACCGGTGGTGGCATGTGTTCCCATGCGGGTGGCGAACAGTGCCGGGCTGGCACTGCTGACCCTGATCGACGGTTCGCAGGTTTTCCTCGGCCCGGAGACCGAGTTCGAGTTTATCCCGATGGGCTCCTGCACGGGTGCTGATACCCACCGGGTGACCCTGCTGAAAGGTGAGATCGCGGTCAGTTCTCTGCTTGACCCCGCCTACCCTTTCATCGTCTTCAGCCCGAACGGCACCAAAGCCACCCTGGATCAGAATGGATTGGTGCGTCTCGATTCTGAAACCGGCGATTTCCAGGTTAACTGTTCCAATGGGAACTGCACCCTGGGTCCTGACCAGCAGCTGAACCTGCTGGCCTGCGGACAGGCGGGCGTGCTCGACCTGCAGGGACAGTTCAGCGGACCGGAGCAGATCGACCTGGATCTGCTGGCTCCCTACGGCGATTGGCTGCTACCCATGTGCGACCTGGTTCCTACGGAAACACCTTCTGCTGAAACACCTGTACCGGATATCGGTGCCACCGCAACCGCAGCCTGCTCCGCCTGGCTCAACCAGTTCCCATTGACACCCTGCCCGACCACCATCATTCCGTAGATCCTGCTTGAGGCATAGACCTGAAATTCAGCATCCCACGGCAGGACGGTTTTTCCATGATCCGTGGGATGTTCGTTGTATAAAACTGTTTATGATCTCAGGAACCCTTCCTCATGATGAACGATTCCAACCAACCAGTGAAGCCAACCGATAAAATGACCCCATATCCAGATGCGGACACATTGCGTGCAGCAGTGCTGGTCTTTGCCAACAATGAAGCCGCTGTTATCACCGCTTCGGTGGCTTCCGTATTGGAGTCGCTGGAGGCAGGGGATGCCATCCATGTCATTGCTGATAACTGCCACGATGATACCGCCGCCCTGGCTCGTGAAGCGGGTGCGGTCGTTTTCGAGCGAAATACAGGCGATGCTTCCGGAAAAGGGGCTGCCATGCGCTGGTACATCCGGCAGGCGGGTGCAGCCCTGGATGGCTTTAACCTGCTGGTGGTGCTGGATGCCGATGACCGTGTTCCGGCTGATTTCATCAGCAAGGTGAAAGCCGGATTCAGTGCCGATTCAGTCTGCCAGTGCCTGGTTCAGCCAATTGATTACCAGCATTCCCACCTGGGTACCCTGATCGCCCTGTCCGAGAGACACGAACAGCTGACCATCGATTCCGTGCGCACCTTCTTCGGCTGGCCGGTGCGTTTGCGGGGGACCGGCATGGTCATCCCTCTTTCTCTCCTGCGGCAGGCGGCAGCAGATGTCGATACTGGCGTGGAAGACCTGGCACTTACCCTGTTGATGGCTGCAGCGGGTATCTCCATCCGGCGCAACAACCAGGCCGTGGTATTCGACCCCAAGCCATCCGGGAGCATTCCGGCATCACGCCAGCGGGCACGCTGGTTCCGTGGTCAGTGGATCGCCCTATGGCGCTACCGCCGGCAGGTCGGCGGTCTCTTCCTGCAGGGGTTCAAGGGATGGTCGCTGCTGGATTCCCTGTTCATGAAACCACGCTGGCTGGTGGACCTTCTCTGCCTGCTGGTCGGCATACTCCTTCTGAGAAACGCCTGGTGGCTGGCTGCCCTGTTCCTCCTGCGTGTCCTGCTGGATGGTTTCAGCCTGCTGTGGACGATCTTCCATTCCAATCAGCGCTGGAAATATCTGCTTGCCATTCTGCACCTGCCGGGTTTCATCTGGATGTGGCTGCGTGGCTTTACGCTTGCCTTCCAGGAAAATGCCTGGCTGCGTGCCCGCGATTGATCAATCGTCTGCATAACCTATCAACCATAGGGGGGTTATAATAACAGGTCTTTGTTTAAAAAAATTCATCTTTACCAGCAGGTTATCATTGAAAGATATTATAAAAAATATCATTTATCGGCTTGGCAGGGGCATCATCAACCTGTACGCCATCCTGATGCTGCATATTGATATCCGCTGGATGGATAAATTACCCGATGGTCCGGTCATCATTGCTGCCAATCACCCCAGCGCCACCGACCCCTTTTTGATCCACCTGGTATCACGCAAACCGGTCAGCGTCTGCATCACCCACACCGCCTTTACGGTGCCGATATTGGGTGCCTACATGCGTTTTGTCCACCAGATCTCCGTCATCCCGGGTTACGGTGAAAAGACCCTCGCCCGCGCCGTCCAGATGATGAGCATGGGCCGGACGGTGGCAATCTTCCCCGAAGGGTTGATCAGCCCGATCGAAGGCGGGTTCCACCAGCCGCATTCCGGCGTGGCACGCCTGGCGCTTTCTACCGGCGTACCGGTCGTCCCAGTCGGGATCGCGCTCAACAAGGATCTCAGCACCAGGATCACCTCGGCTATCAGCGGCAGTGAGACCACTGCCTGGTGGTACCTGCATGGTCCTTACGTGGTCACGGTGGGGGAACCGCTCAAGTTTGAAGGGACTATTGAAGATCACCAGAAAGTCCAATCTGTCTCCCGACAGATCATGGACAGCATCCAGGCGCTGGTAAGCGAAAGCGAAAAAAGACGGTTGCAGAAGAAAAGGGGATTAACTGCAGGCTAGACTGCTTTCCGATGTCGGAAAGCAAGCGTAAATTGAACGAAGTGAATTAATGAACCTTCCCGCAAAAACGGGAAGGTTTTTTTTTTGTGGATAGGGGATCGTATTATTTGTTGCGATTGGAGCTGGACAGGTTGAAAGGCAGCACCAGTATGAAAGTACCCAGCAGGGCAACGCTGAGTGTTTTTAAATTAAAGGCAGCGAATATGGTTGGCAGACCAAGAAAAGGTGCTGCAAAAAACCCAGCCAGGTAGGCGCCGATCAATGCCAGTAGCAGGTTGAAGTAAAGATTGGCACGATTATGTACAAAATCTGTGATCAACCAGCCGACAACCGCAGCGCACGCGAAGTAATAAACAATGTTCATCGCTCCTCCTTAATAGAAATCACGATCGGATGCGGTTTGGATAATAATTGATTAAGTATAGCATTCCCGTTCCATTATGCAAGGTTCTGTAAAGTGGTTGTAATTATCCGCTACTTTTTGGCAGTCTTACCTTTTAAAAGTTTGTAAACCAGCGGACCGGCTGCACCGCGCAAACTGCGGGCGCGCAGTGCCCTGTCCAGGTCCTCGATCAGGTCCTCCGCATTTTCAAGACCAATGCTGGCACGGATGATCCCCTCTCCGGTTGATGCCCGGATGGATGCCTTCTGGGCATCTGAGAGATAGTCTGCCATGTCAACGTACAGTTCGCTGAGATAGTAGAACAGCAGGCTGTGTGCATGTCCCAGTGAAGTGGCATATGAGAACACCCGAATTTTTTCCGCCAGTGTAATGGCTGCCCCCAACCCGCCCTTGAGCTGGAAATTGAGCATCCCGCCGAAATCGCTCATTTGCCAGGATGCAAGCTCGTGCTGTGGATGGCTGGGCAGCCCGGGATAAACCACGTGTTCCACCCTGGGATGGTTTTCAAGGAATCTGGCGATCAGCATGGCATTCTCACAATGTTTCTTCATTCGTTCAGGCAGGGTGACCAGGCCGCGCAATATCAGCCAGGCATTGAAAGGGCTCATCGAACCGCCCAGGTGCACCAGCATCTCGCGGCGGATGCGCATGATATCCTCATCCCTTCCCAGAACCACACCACCCAGGGCATCTCCATGCCCGTTCAGGTATTTGGTCAGGCTGTGCACCACGAAATCCGCACCCAGTGCAAAGGGCTGCTGGAGGGCAGGGCTGGCAAAGGTGGAATCGACTGCCAGCTTGATGCCGGTGTTGTGGGCAATATCCGCCAGGGCGGAAATATCGCTGATCCGCAGTAGCGGGTTGGCGGGTGTCTCCATGTAGATCAATTTCGTATTTGGCTTGATGGCTTGTTTAACATTTTCGGGATCGCAGGTGTCCACCAGGCTGACTTCAATGCCGAACCTTGTCAGGTGCAGGCCGAAGAACTCTGCCGCACCTGGATAACAGATCTCGCTGGCTACCAGGTGGTCGCCCTGGCTCAGGAATGTCATGGCAAGAGATGAGATGGCGGCCATGCCGCTTGCGAAAACAACGGCATGAGCCTGGTTTCCATCCGGCAAACCTTTAGGGGCTTCCAGGGCTGCCAGGCGGGTTTCCAGCGTCCGCAGGGTGGGGTTGCTCCAGCGGGTGTAAACATGGGCGGCATTCGTGTTTTCCATCAGCAGTGATTCGATCAATTTCCCGCCAAATTTCGGCAGTTTAAAGGTCGTGGTCATGTCAATCGGCGATCTTATTGCTCCTGTCTCCGGGTCTGCCTTCTCTCCCGCATGCACCGCCAGGGTTTCCATATCCATTCCATCAAATTCATCCAATGCGTCCATCGAACACTCCTTTATCTTTATCAAGATTCACGATCAACCATCCAAGGGCAGGGAACCCCTGCTTTTCAGCTGCGCAACCATATCCTGGTGATCCTTGCGGCCGATGTTGATCCTCCAGGTAAATGCCCTGCCGGAGGTTCCAACAGACGCGAAGAATAGTATACCAGTACGCATTGTGATTTTTAAGGAAAATTGAGATCCAGGATGGAAACAATTGGTATCAAAAACCATTAAAAATCGTATAATAATGGTAGAATGCGAACCAGAACAGATTCACATCAAGGCATCTTAATTACTTGAAAGTTAATTAACCAGGCGGTCGAAAATGGGGATAAGCAGGAAGCCAATCCACAGGGATCAAAAACGTCCTGTCCGGCAGGTCTCCTATTTACCACGTCTGCTGTTGCTTGTCTTCCTGCTGGCGTCCATGCTGCCTGCTGCAATGACTGCCTCCGCCGGCTCACTCCCCGTAACCAGCGGCCCCATCCGTGAAATTACAATCAAAACCGAGCGCACCACCTCGCACTGGAAGCTGATCCGCTGGTCTGACGGTGCCACGGTTTGCGATATGTTCCTCGAGCACGATCAATGGCCATCCCAGGGTGAAGTCACCGATTTTTGCGGCAGGAAGGTCTGGGAGGAATGGAAAAGCACCCCTGTCTGCCGTAATGCCACCCTCGGAAAAGATCCCAGTAATTGCAAAGGCTTGTTCCTGCGTTTCATCGAACGGTCCACCCATGAATATAGCGAGGTCGTTAAACTGCCCGGCATCGAGGTTTCTGTCGATACACCTGTCTGCACACCGGGTTCCTGGTGTGGCGCTCGTCCGGTCATCGAGATCACCGCAGTTGAACCCCTGGCAGGTTTCAATATCGAACAGATCCATCTTTTTGCCGATCAGCGTGACATCGTTTTTGACGGCGATGTCGGCCGCTATACCCTCCCGGAGACCGGACAGCAGGGGGAGTGGCTGGAATACTGGGTGAACTCCAGCTACGGTGACAACACCTACCGCACACGCATCAAGTTTCGCAGTGTGGTTTCCGATGACGGCAACGCCTGGCATTTTGACCTGCTCGGCGATCAATGGGAGCGTATTCTGCCTCCCGGAAGCATGACCTGGTCATTATTCCCTGACCTGGGGGAGCCTTTGCCCCTTGTTCTGCAGCAGCCCATCAGCGCAGACGAATTGAACACTTCGAACAGTTATCTATTCCTGACCGGTTACCTTATCCAGGCTGGCTATGTCGATGCATGGAGCTGTGACGATGGCGGACTGACTACCGGGGGTGCAGCCACGCCCTGCGGGGAGACAGCCGGTCTTGAACAGACCACTGCATGGCAGAACAAGTATGATGACCAGATACTTGCTGCCGCCCAGAAATACCATGTTCCTGCCAGGCTGCTAAAGACCATCATCGCCAATGAATCCCAGTTCTGGCCGGATTCGTATTCTCTGTATGAACGCGGACTTGGTAACATCACATCGAATGGGGCTGACCTGCTGTTGAAGTGGAACACCTCCTACTTCCTGCAGATCTGCCAGCCTGCCTACGGTCAGGCAGCCTGCAGATACGGGTTCGATAATCTTACGAAAACCCAGCAAGATATCCTCAGGAGGGTGATCCTTGATAAGGTTGGGACCGCAGATGAGGTGGACGTGCTGGCGGCTCTTCTGCTGGCCAGCGCCAACCAGACCGGGCAGATCGTCAGGAACCAGAGCGGAAAGGAGATCGCCAACCTGGTTTCCTACATCGATATGTGGAAGATCACGACCGCCAATTACTATGCCGGTTCTGGCTGCATTGGCGATGCCGTTACAGACCTGATCAAGGCTGGCGACAATCTGACCTGGGATAACATCACCTGGAATCTGAGCTCCGGCTGCAGCCGGGCGGAAAGCTACGTCCGGCAGAGCTTTGATGAATAACCCCATTTGACCGGTTGATCCTGCATCCAATGGATCCGTGCTCATGACCTTGCTGTCCAGGAAAGATTAGCAACCGGAGCCGGGATTTCTGCCGGCTTCAGCCGGGAAAACCCTGATAAAATTTAACCAACGTGAACCGAGTATCCCCACCAGGAGCAGAAAATGACGGTACCCCGTGAAGCGGGTTCCTCATCCAACCATGACGTGAATGCAATGAAGCTGGCAGCAGCCGAGATGGCGCTGGAATTTGTGCAGCCCGGCATGGTGCTTGGTCTGGGTGGGGGCAGTACCGCCATGCTGATGGTCCGCCGCCTGGCTGACCTTCTCCATGCAGGCAGGCTGCATGATATCGTCGGGATTCCCTGTTCGGACGAGACCGCCGAATTGGCGCTCAACCTCGGCATCCCCCTGTCCGACCTGGATGCCCATCCGACCATCGACCTGACAATTGATGGTGCGGATGAAGTGGATCCGCATCTCAACCTGATCAAGGGCGGGGGAGGGTTCCTGCTGCGGGAAAAGATCGTGGCACAAGCCAGCCGCCGGGAGGTGATCATCGTGGATGAATCCAAGCTTTCCCCGCAGCTGGGCACAAACTGGCCGCTGCCGGTCGAGGTCATCCCCTTCGGATTAAATACCCAAAGCATCTTTCTCGAATCGCTCGATGCTAGGGTTGAATTGAGGCTTGCCAAAGACGGTTATCTCTTCCATACCGAACAGGGCAATATCATCTTTGACTGCAATTTTGGTCCCATTGCAGACCTGGCTGTTCTGGCAGGGCGATTGGACAGCCGTGCCGGTATCGTGGCGCATGGACTTTTCCTTGACCTGGCAACCGACCTGGTCGTCGGCACAGCGGCAGGATGCAGGCATATCCGGCGAGGTGAATAATAATGATCATCTTTGAACCTTCCATACTTTCTGCTGATATGGCAAACCTGGGTGACCAGGTGCGCCAGGTGCAGGATGCCGGGGGAACCATTGTCCAGGTGGATGTGATGGATGGGCAGTTCGTCCCCAACCTGACCTTTGGAGCGATGGTGATACGTGCCCTGCGACCGCTGGTGGAGTTGAAATTGGACGCCCACCTGATGATCGTGGAACCAGAACGATTCATTGATGAATTTGCCGCTTCCGGAGCTGACCGCATCATTGTCCACCAGGAAACCTGCCCGATGTTAAAGGAAACCCTGCAGCACATCCGTTCACTGGGTGTGGAGGCTGGTGTGACCCTCAACCCGGAAACACCTCTCGTGACCATTGCTGACGTGCTTTCCCATGCAGATGTGGTCCAGGTGATGACCGTTCACCCGGGTTTTGGCGGGCAGAAGTTCCTTGAGGACCAGCTTCCCAGGATCCGCCAGCTGCGAGCCATGCTTGCAGAGCAGGGACTGAACATTCCCATTGCCGTGGATGGCGGTATCGACGAGCGCACTGCCCCGCTGGTTGTAGAAGCCGGGGCAACCATCCTGATCGCTGGTTCGAGTATCTTCAATTCAAAGCGATCGGTCGCTGCCAGCCTGGCTGCCCTGAACGCCAGTGTGGTTGGCATTTCAAGTACATAATTAACCCTAAAGATCTGGTTTAAGACCTTCAGGGTTTTGGTTTCAAAACCTTGCGCAATTGTCCCTTTAGGGGAGGTTATAAACCTACGCAAGGATATCTCTAAATTCTGTTTCCTTCCGTTATTCTGTCGAGTTCGAATTTTATGGGATGGATCCTTATTCTGTATCCACTTCCACTTTCTGCCATGCAACCCATGAAGGACTTTCCACTGTTTCGATGCGCAGGTAGCGGACGTGCCACACGCCGGCAACTTCCAGCAGCTGACCACTGGAGGTGATCCCTTCAAAGCGGGTCAACTCGGTGGTTGGAGCCGGAGTTAATCCCCCCAGGATGCGGTGGATGGTGAAGCCTGCCGGGTCCTGGTTAACCCACAGGCGCAGACCGGTCACAACCTTCTCCGATCCCAGGTCGATCTCGATCCACTGCGGTGCCATGTCTCCTGAAATCCATCCCATTCCACCGCTGCTGTCGTCGAATATTGCCTGCGGTGAAGAGCCAGGCAGCGATTTGGAGGCACGCACCTGTATTTCATCGCTGACCGCATCAGGAACTTGCCCGCCTGTTCCTTCCATCTCACAGGGGGAGGAATAATCAGCAGAGCAATAGACAGCTTTGCCGTCAACAAATGTTGCCAGTAATGCCAGCTTCCAAAGATCGGCATCCGGGATGCTGGTCGGGTCATCATTCAGGATCACCATGTCAGCGTATTTTCCAGCTTCAAGGGAACCGACTTCCTTCTCCCGGAAGAGGGCATAAGCTGATCCCATCGTCATCAACTGCAAACCTTCCTGCACTATGATGGTTTTCTCGCGTTGCCAATCCGGTGGTTCGCACATCTCTCCCGAGTCGGAAATATCATGTCGAGTGACCATCGACGCCAGGTCCAGCAGCGGGCTGATCGGCGGCAGGTATGGATCATCCCCATGCCAGGCAAAATGACCACCAGGGTTGGCATCCAGCAAGGCATGTGGGTTTTCATCGACTTCTTTGTAAAAATCCGTCCATGCCGGCATATCACAGATTTCCTGGTAACCGAACAAAGTCGCCACAACATCCAGCTCGCTGTAACGTTTAAGCTGGTCAGATCGCACAAGTGCATTGTGTTCGATGCGGTGTCGCAGAACATTTTCTTTTCCATTTAATACTTCTGCAAAGGCATTAAAGACCTGGTCAATGGCTCGATCTCCCTGGGCATGGATGGCCAGCTGGTAGCCGAGATCCTGGGCTTCCTGCAGGAAAGCGTTCATATCATCCTGCGTGAAGAACAGGTCACCAGTTCCATAACCCGGAAGGATCTCCTGGCTTCCGGCTAGTTTTTTGCATGACCCGCCATCTGCGAAAATCTTGATGCCACCCATGCGCAGGCGCTCCCCGGGCACGCGCGTGACCGGAATTTCCTGCCACCAGTCACCGGTCAGATCACCACAGTTGGTCGTAACAGACAGGTACAGGCTCGTCCTAACAATGAGGTCACCGGCATCATCCAGCGCTTGCATCTCGTCGACAAATTCCTGGCTGGCATACATGTTTCCAAGCGTGGTGATTCCGTTGCTTAAGGCAAGTTCCTGGGCACCCAGCAGGTCTGTTCCCAAAGCATCATGGTCGTTAAATAGATGGGTATGGGCATCAATGAATCCGGGTAAAAGGGTGCGTCCCTGCAGGTCGATGACCGTCGTGTTGGGACCCTGGTAAGCCAGTATCTGCTGGTTCGTACCCACATCAAGGATCAGGTTGCCTGCCACTGCCAGTGCCTCCGCCTGCGGAGCATCTGGATTCATGGTCACGATTGCACCGTTGATGAACACCAGGTCAGCCTGCACATGTGGAGGTTTGGTTGTCGAAGTTGGCGCTGGCGTTATTGCTGGAGTTGGGTAAGAACCAGTATTGGTTAAAATGGGTTTCGTATATTCCGTGGCAGCCGGTGTGGGCGCTGCCTGGCAGGCAGCCAGGATAAAAATGCATGTCAGGAGGATTACCGGACGGAGTCGGTTTCTGGGAAGCATATGAAATTCTATCATAGGTAATGGACCAAAATTATGCAATTAAAATCAATGATCCGGTCATTAATGAAAGATGTTTACACTGGGCGATTAGAAATATACAAAAAGGCTGCCTTTTGATGCAGCCTCATGGAGAAAAGAGTGAGGATATTATTAATCGTTAAAAGAAGATCTTAATTCAAAACCGCGGTTGCGGATTGTCTCAACCCGGATGGGTATCCCTGGTTTCCCTTCAATTTTCTTGCGCAGCCTGTAAACCAGCTGTTTGAGCGTCTCTGGAGATGCCTTTCCCGAACCCCAAATCCGTGTGATCAGGATGTCGGTTGTCAGGGTATGGCCTTGATTATGCATTAATGCTCTTAATAGGAGCATTTCCAGGCGTGTCAGGTGGATCGGGATTTGTCCATCCCAGGATACCTCCTGTCTTTTTTCGTCAAGTTTAAAATTCTGGTTCCTGATGATTTCGTCTGGTTCACCTTCCACACGCCTGAGCAATGCCCTGATCCTGGCGATCAACTGGCGGGGGCTGAATGGTTTGTTGATGTATTCATCTGCCCCTGCTTCCAGGGCGGAGACCACGTCATCATCCGCCTGGCGGACGGTTAACATGATGATCGGCACGCTGGAGGTTAATCGCAACTGCTTGCATACCTCCAACCCGTCAATGTCTGGCAGCATCCAATCCAAAATGACCATGTCAGGGTGTTGGTTATTAAAAAGGCTGATTCCACTTCTTCCCTCGTGTGCGAGCAGCACGTCAAAACCAGCCCTGCGCAAGGCAAAGACCAGAATATCAGCCAAAGCCAGGTCGTCATCAACGACTAATATGCGGGTCATGCAGCACCTCCTTCAACGGTATTCTGCCTGGAATAAATGGTGAACCACACTTTTGCACCACCTCCTGCCAGGTTTTCCGCACCTACAGTTCCCCCATGTGCCTCTGCAATGGACTTGACTATTTGCAAACCCAGTCCGATCCCATATTGCGAGCCGCGTGATCGATCACCGGTAAAAAAGCGATCAAATAACTGGTCAAAGTGATCCGTAGGCAGCCCTTCCCCGGAATCTGACACGGAAAAACTGATCACTTCACCTTCAATGGACACATCCATGTGAATATCGGTACCATCCGGGCTGAACTTGCTGGCATTCTGGACCAGGTTCACAAGCGCCTGGACAAGGCGTACCGGGTCCCCGCTGGCATTGGAAAGGTCTCCTTCGGTACTTACAACCAGGTGCTGCTGCTTGCGATCCAGCAGGGGAGCCATGAGGTTGGACAGATTGGATAATTCATCCGGGATATCAAGTTCCTGGATCCGCAGGTGGAAAACCCCGGCTTCAATGGTCGCTTTTTCAAGCAGGTTATCCACCAGGGTTTGCAGGTGCAGGATACCCATTCGGGAACTTTGCTTGAGCTGGTCAAGTTCTTCCTGCGACATGTTGCTGCCTTCCTCACATAGTAATTCTATCGAAGCTGAAATGGTTGACAGGGGTGTGCGGAATTCATGAGCGACGTTTGCAAGGAATTCCGATTGCATGCGGTTGAAAGCCCCTTCCTCGCTGCTCTCTCTGAAGATCATAACATGTTCATTGATTCCTTCGTTTGATTCGTCTTCTCCGATATCCAGCATGGAATTCGAAATATTCAAAAAGATCTTTTCATCATTGCCATTTATTAAAGAAAAAGTTATTGGAACATTCTTTTCTTCAGCCATACGCAGAGCATCCTGGATATTTGATCGTTCTCCGGGTGATTTACGAAAGATCTCGCTTATATCACGTCGGACCAGGTTGCTGTAATCATACCCGAGGATCCTGCAGGCATCCTGGTTAACCCAGGTTATCAACCCTTCCGGATTCACGGTCATCATACCCTCCCGGATGGCACCGATTAAGTGAACGAAGCGGACCAATCCCCTGCGGGTGATCTTCTGTATCTGCTGTAAATTCCTGCGTGAATTTTCCAGTTGGTTTGCCAGCCGATCGATGCCGATCCATCCACTGCCAACCGGCACGGGTGTGTCAAGGTTCCCGGCACCCATTCGTTCAGCTGCATCTGATAAAGTGCTCAAGCTGGAGGATACCCGGCGGGTGAATTGGAGGGAGATCAATGTGCTTGCTCCAGCGACGATCACTGCTGTGATAGTCAGGATAAAGATCAATGTGATAGTTTGACGGCGTATGGGTTCGGCAGGAAACGCAGATTCCAGGTAAGCAATCTCATTGCTGCTGGAATCCAGTATTGGAGTATTCTCAAAATAATAGGGTTCCTCATAGCAGGGAGCAGGGGTACTGCACATCTTACGGATGGCGATGGTATTGGCAGGTTCAGGTTGAACAGGCTGGTCCATCCAGCTGCCCCACGGAAGGCTGCTGGCGGTATAGTGTTCATTGGTGATCAGGCTTAATTCGACACCAGTATCAGCTGAAAGTTGTTGAAGGAATCCATCATCCAGCATTTCGATACTGATCACCTGTCCTGCCACCGAAATTGCACAATTCTGCTGCGGGATGATGTTGCTGATACTGTAAATTATTGCGCTGGTGGGATCATCCAAAACAGTGATGTCTACCATGGGAATAGGGTGTTCATTTTGGAATGATGCCGGCAGGTCAAAGGAATAAACACCACTGGAATATACCTGGCTCTTATCGTTGATCACGATCAGGTAGTCAGTATCCGAGTTGATCCGTAATTCTTCAAGGTATGTTTCCAGTTCCTTTTTATTATTAAGCTGTAATAAGCTGCAGAGGGTTGGTCGGACTGAAACAAGCTGGGTGAATTTGAGGAGCTTGTCCTGTTCGGCTGTTAACAATGCCATGCTTGAAGACTGGGCAGCTTCCAGCCTGGACCGCACCTGGACATTAATCTGGTTAAGGATCAGGATGATGGCGATCGTTCCCCCAAGCAGGACAGTTGCGACCACTACCAACGTGATTCTGATGCTTAACCACTGGTGGATCGTGGCTTGCCGTGGAGGATTTCTTTTCTTTTTGCCCGAACCTGGATTAAACCCTGGCATGTTTCCTCATCCTGTGATGTGGACCAAATATATTCTGTTTTTGGCCATCAATTCATCCTATCACAAACGCAAAATAATTAACAAGTGACAATTATCACAAACATAACAATCATAACAAACAGGATGCTTTTCTATATCAAATTAACGGTCAATAACAACTATCTTGAGGGAGGGTATTGGATTTTCAGGAGGATTGAATGGGATCGGCATTCCGCCAGTATCTTACCGGTACTCCTCCATTCATCAACGAACCAGTTCGTATTATCTTTTATGAAAATATGGATGGCAGAGGCGGTGAACTGGACCTTGACAGGAGTTCGAACCTCGGAACAGTTGGGGCTTGGTTTAAATCCTGCAGAAATTAATTTCCTTGCCTGGATCAGGAGCTTCCTGGGTGAAGGACGGGTTTGGCTGATCCTGTTCTGATCTCGTGAATGGACCTTCAGGCATGTTTTTCTGCATAAATGTTCGCGGCAGTTGCATAACCCAATGTACAGGTTCCGGATTCCAACTGCAGGGATAATGTCTGGTTAAAAGCCAGGTTTTCAATTATGGTCGCTTTTTGTCCGGGCAGAATGCCATGCCGGATCATGTAATCAAGCAATTCCTCGTCATTTTCAGCGATTTCATGCAGCCTGCGGATGACCACCTGGTCTCCTTCCTTGAATCGTATCAAGGGGATCCAGTCTTTGGTTGCATTTTCACGTCCCGGAAATGGGTTGCCGTGCGGGCACACACTGGGGTTGTCGAGCAGAACTTTGAGTTGTTCTTCGAGCAGGGGTGAGATGGCATGTTCCATGTTGTGTGCCTCGGCATGGATCTGCTGGAAGGGGAGTTTCAAGATCTTCAAAAGTAGCCACTCGGTCAGCATATGTCTGCGCATAACGGAATGGGCGGCTTCGCGACCCGTTTCAGTCAGGTGAATGCTTTTCCCATGCCCGCGGCCGGTAATCAAGTCATCCCGTTCCATGCGCGCAAGCGTGTTGGCTACTGTGGCTGGTGTGACATGCAGGATCTCAGCCAGCCGGGCGGCAACGATCTCGCCTTGATCCCTCTCAAGAACATGCATGTTCATCAGGTAATCTTCCACGGTGTGGGATGGGCGCTGATAGGGGGTTTCTGTTAGTGTTGGTGACATAATACACCTTTTTTTTATATGGTTATATTCATATACTAATATATAATATTAGTATATACTAATACAATTCTATTGGTGAACCATACTATTCTATCATGACCATAATAATCATGGATCATGGACACCAGAAAATCACCTGATCGGGAGGTTCAATGTTGGCTGGTTTTGTTTTATCGTTACGGGAAGGGCTTGAAGGTGCGCTGATCATCGGGATCGTTCTGGCTGCCCTGAAGAAAACTGGAAGAACGGACTATTTCAAATATGTCTGGCGCGGGGTTGCTGTTGCGATTCTGTTCAGCCTGGCAGCCGCCTGGTTCCTGGGCTGGCTTGGGTTGAGATTTGAAGGACGGGCAGAAGAGATCTTTGAAGGCAGCGCCATGCTTCTGGCAGCCGTTCTGCTCACCTGGATGATCTTCTGGATGCAGCGCCAGGCAGGTAGTTTGAAAGCCAGCCTGGAGGATGGAGTTGAACAGGCAGCCCGCAGGGAAACTCCCGGGGCATTGACCTGGTTGGCATTCCTGGCAGTTGGCCGCGAAGGATTGGAATTGGCTCTCTTTCTCTCCGCAGCAAGTTTTGTAAGCAGCAGCCTCGACAGTTCTCTGGGTGCCTGGACTGGGTTGGTAATTGCATTTTTAATCGGCTGGCTCATCTACCGATCCAGTCTGCAGCTCAAACTGGGACAGTTCTTCCTGTTGGTTAACACCCTGCTGATATTCTTCGCAGCCGGGCTTGTTGCCCACGGTGTGCATGAATTCAATGAAGCTGGGATCATACCCTCCATAATTGAGCACATCTGGGATACCAATTTTTTCATCAACGAGAAACAACCATTGGGGCAGGTTCTAACCTCCCTCTTTGGGTACAATGCCAATCCATCCCTGACAGAAGTATTCGCATACGGACTCTATTTTCTCGTATTGGCCAGGTTTTGGAAGGCAATGAAACAGGGGATTGAAAGGGGAAGATCCCCTGACGAAGGGATACCTGTTATTTTCGAATGATCTTGATTAAACCAACGATAGATAGTACGATCCCGGTGATTATTAATGGTGTTGTACAGCAAGCTATGGCTGTGAAACCTGTGTTTGCATCATCGGCGATATCTCCAGCAGCGAAGATGATTGGTATGCTTATACAAACTATCAGACTTAAGAAAAGTGACAATACCCCAAAACCTAATGGGATCCATCCAGATACTTTTTTTTGCTGTTGACCAGTTCCAATTGATCCGGTTAATTTTGGTTCACTTGCCGACGTTCCTTTTTTGATTTGATCACTCATTGTTCTCCGGGCGAATTCTTGAATCATTGGGTCAGGGTCATTCACCCATTTTTCCAAGATTGGTTCGCCAGGCTCTCCCACCTTACAAAGCAGATCGTAGATTAATGCTCTGGCAGGGTATTCATATCGAAATCCTCGTTTCCTGAACAGGAGGTTCGGATCGCGCATATAAACAATTCTATATAAAATTCCTTCTAATTCTATTGAGTCATATAATGGCTGCACAGCTGTTCTACCCATAGCCACCAATTCATTAATTTTTATTTGAGATAACTCACCTTCCTGATAGGTATTGCTTGCAAGGATTTCAGCTAATAAGAAATAGACTTTATCTTCATTATTGGATGGCTGCCAAGATCTATTTCTCAAGTGGATTGCAGCTTCTTTCCGCACCAGTATCGAGTTGTCTCGTAATACCTTTACCAGGTTTTCGATGACTCGTGCATCATCGATGTTTCCCAGGGCGGATACAATGGCAGCCCTTTTAGAATTATCTTTGGTATTAAGTGAATTAATCAGAGGATTCATCGCGAGATGACCAAACAAGGAGAGCAAATTTGCTGCTCCTGTAGTGGTCAGCGTATGGATTAATGGTTCGATGGCGGGTTCCCCTATTTCTTTGATGGCTTGTCGGACTACTTCTCGGTGATGACCAAGATAATGGTCGTAATGTGAACCTCCTTCTGTTATCATCCTCCTTTTAAGTTCTAAAGAGCTAATGCTATTAACCAGAGCAGATACTGCATTGGGATTTCCAGTTTTACCAAGTATCTCAACGATGCGATCCCTTGTTTGATTGATCTGTTTTGGAAGAAATTGTATTGTTTTATTAAGCAGTGCTTCGCACAAATAGGGGACAGCAATTTTGGAATTGGATAATGCAGCTTGCTCAAGAGCATCCCCAGCCATCGTTCTGACACCTTCCTCAGAGTGGGTTAGGGCAAGCACCAGAGGTGCAAACGCTGGTTCACCTAACCCGGCTAGTTCCAGCCAATCCCTTTTTGCTGCCAACAACCAAGCTTTGTTCTCATTATTTTCTGGTTTCCAATTCAACCTATTGAGAACGGAGGCAGCAATCTCTCTTGTCCTCCAATCCTCATGACGGAGAGCCTGAAGTAATCCCCCGATATCCTTTTCTTGCTCCATCTTCTTAAAGTTTGGCCCGAGTAGTCCCATAACATATTCCAATATAAGAACCAATAATTTTTTTCAGGTGCTTTCTCATTCGATGAATGTGATGATTCTTATTAAATGCGATGTAAACTTATGAACACCTGATCTTGGGAGGATGGGGAAAAAATAATAATTGGGAAATTTCAAATTTCCATTGCCTGCGTCGATGTCCTCCCCACTGAACGTAGTTCAAGATCCCTGTCAACTTTATAATAAGATATTTTTGACTCCAATTCAAGTAGCAATCTCGTTACGAAATGTCACTTAAAATGCTTTGAGAATTTCGTTTGTAAATGGCTGGACCAATTTTCCAAGCTGTAATTCCAGTGGTGGTATAATTTTTTTTTCAGCCTCATCGAGAAGGATTTCCTTTCCCTGATCCTGGTATACCAGGTTATCTTTGCGTCATTTAAGGGAAGATCAAGCAAACATGACTCTTCACCACGCCCAGGTCAAACCATTTTTGGATAGATTCCACCTTTCTGAAACGACGATGCTCATGCTTTCTGCCGTTGTGGTTGGGGCAGGCACCGGTTTCGGGGCAGTATTCTTCATCAAATTGATTGGCTTCCTTGATACATTATTCTTTGAAACCGGGGGATCCATCTTTGGATTCCTGGGAGTCGGGATTTTTGTGATTGTACCTGTAGTTGGGGGATTACTGAGTGGACCGGTGATCACCTATTTAGCCAGGGAAGCCAAGGGGCATGGAGTCCCGGAGGTGATGCAAGCCATTGCTCTTAAGGGTGGGCGCATACGCCCACGCGTGGTGGTTGCAAAAGTGGTTGCCTCGGCATTATGCCTGGGCAGCGGTGGATCGGCTGGTCGTGAAGGTCCGATCGTTCAGGTGGGTTCTGCCCTGGGGTCAACCATCGGGCAGTGGCTGCACCTATCAGAGACCAGGATCCGCAACCTGGTAGCCTGCGGAGCCGCCGCCGGCATCGCTGCCACCTTCAATGCCCCCATTGCAGGGGTGATCTTTGCCATGGAGATCATACTCGGGGAACTGCACCTGGGAGACCTGGGGAATGTGGTTATTTCCGCCATCACCGCCAGTACTGTTGCCCGCATATTCCTGGGGGATTACCCGGCTTTTGTCATTCCCACGTACGATATGAAAACTCCCTGGGAGATCCTCCTTTATGCATTGCTCGGTGTCCTGGCAGCACTGGCAGCTGTAGCCTTCATCCGCATGCTGTACTGGATGGAGGATCTATTCGATGGATGGAAATTCCCGGATGCGTTGAAACCAGCTGTGGGTGGGTTGCTCCTGGGAGTGATGGGCATGATCTATATGCTGGTCATCAGGCAAACCGGTGGAGTTCCGGAAATGGGAAACCGTCCTGCCATGTTCGGTCCCGGATTGAATATCATCGAACAGGCGTTCCTGGGGAAAATGCCTGTCCTCCTGTTGCTTTTACTGGTATTTCTGAAACCACTTTCCACGTCCTTCACGCTTGGCTCAGGAAATTCAGGTGGTGTTTTTGCACCTTCCCTTTTCACCGGGGCAGCCGTTGGAGGAGTTTTTGGCTGGGTTGTCGAGTACTTTGCTCCGGGGTTGACATCCGGACCGGCAGCTTTTGCCATCGTCGGCATGGCAGCCGTTTTTGCCGGTGCAGCGCATGCACCCTTTTCTGCCATCCTGATCGTGTTTGAAATGACAACCGATTATGACCTGATTCTGCCCCTCATGGCAGCTGTCATCATCAGCCTGATCGTATCCCGCCGGCTGCAGCCGGAATCGATCTATACCCTCAAGCTGGCTCGCAAAGGGATCAACCTGAAACAGGGCATCGACCTTGACCTGATGGAAACCGTGCGGGTGGAAGAGGTCATGGTGCCGGAACCATCCACATTACCATTCAATATGCCGGTATCCATGCTGGCTGGCAGGTTCCTTGAATCCGGCCGCCATGGATTCCCCGTGCTGGATGATGACGGGAATCTGTTTGCCATGGTCTCGCTTGAGGATTATCGCCGGGCAGCCGGAATAAAACCGGAAAGTGCAGCCAACATGGTGGTCGCTGATATCGCCACCCGGGCTATCGTCAGTGTTTTCCCCGATGAGACCGTGGGGGTTGCCCTCCAGCGGATGGCACCTCGCGACCTCTCCAGGCTGCCGGTCGTTTCCCGTCAGGATCCCCGCAAGCTGGTGGGGGTTGTCCG
>Ga0209342_10002624_pt1 | contig 19130 bp, 16 predicted proteins | sample RifCSP16_2_FD_184023 | JGI IMG/M metagenome (GOLD analysis project Ga0209342, IMG submission 184023) | Soil microbial communities from Rifle, Colorado - Rifle CSP2_sed 16_2 (SPAdes) (version 2) | ecosystem: Environmental > Terrestrial > Deep subsurface > Rock core/Sediment | place: Rifle... | reverse complement strand
CTGCACTGCGTCGAGCCCGGCACCTTCAGCGGCTTTCTCATGCTTTTCAGCACGCGCAACGGCGCGCCGCTGGCGATGATGAACGATGGCATCCTGCACCACCTGCGCGTCGCCGCCGGCGCGGCCTTGGGACTGCGCTACCTGGCGCGCGAGGACTCGTCCGTCGTCGGCATGCTCGGTTCGGGCGGCATGGCGCGCGCCTATCTTCCGGCCTTTTGCGCGGTGAGAAAAATTTCCAAAGTCAAAGTGTACAGTCCGACGAAAAGTCATAGAGACGCATTTGCCGAAGAGATGGGCCAAGAACTGGGCATCCCCGTGGAACCTTTCGATCGACCGGAACCGGTCGTGCGCGGCTCTGACATCGTCGCGACCTGCACCGATTCGAATAAACTGGTGGTCACCGATCCAGGCTGGATTGAGAAAGGCATGCACTTGTCAAACTGCAGTTCCAAAGAGTTCAGCTGGGAGATCGTCAAACGTTGCGACATCGTCGTGCAAGTCGGCACCGAAACCTTTGGCGCCAAAGGCGGCATGGCGGAGTCCGAGCGGCACCATGGCTGGGCGTCTTGGGTCGTCGGCCAACCCGAGCAGCAAGCGCGCATTCCCAAAAGGCCGGTGAGTAACCTCGACTTTGTAAGCTACCCCGAGCTGACCGATCTTTTGAACGATCCATCAAAGCGGCGCAGCACGCCCGACCAGATCACCTTCTTTCACAACCTCGGCCTGCTCGGCTTTCAGTTCGCCGCCGTGGCCACCAAAGCGTACGAGTTGGCGCGGCAAAAAGACCTGGGTTTGGAAATGTCGACCGATCCGTTTCTGCAGGATATTAGAGACTAGCGCGGCGGAAGGATGACTGATGGCCCACACGCAATGAGCCGTTAACGTTGTGAACGCTTTAGGGCTGCTTGCGCCCGATCTCGCGCAGTAATTTCTCCCACCGGGTGCTTTCCTCGTCGTACTGAGCAGTGGACATGCCGCTTTCAGGGTACCAGAGTTTATAACTCACGGGTCTGAACGGGCTCCCATACTCCAAGTCGCCGAGAATCTTTTGCCCTTCAGGACCGAGCAGAAAGTCCGCCAGCAATACCGCCGCGTGCGGATGGGGCGCTTGAGCGACAAGGGACACCCCGCCGGCGTTGGTCGGAACGACCTCCATCGGCGCCCAGTCGATGGGCGCGCCCTTGGACTTTGATTCAATCGCGTGGTCGCGGAAGATCGTCGGCGATAGGCCAATCTCGCCGGAAATCACCATGTCGGCCATCGCGCGGCCGGAAACCGAGTGCAGGCTCACCTGCTGCGCTTTCAACTTCCTGACGAATTCTTCCCCTTTGTGCTTGAGCATGGAACCGACGGTGCGCGTCCCGGTATCGCTCGTCGCGAAACCGATTTTTCCCCTGAGCTCCGGCCTAAGCAGATCGGCGTAACTTTTTGGCACTGCGGACGGCGGGATGATGCTCGTGTTGTAACCGACTCCCATGTAAGTCTCGCGGTCGATCGCCCAGTGAAAAAGGCCCCCGCCGGCTCTTTCCTTGGCCCCCGCCGGATATTTGCTTAGCAACGGTGAAGTATAGGGAGTGATCATTTTGTTCTCGCGCAGATATCTCAAGACCGGCAGGGTCGTTTCAATGGTATCGGCGAGAACATGCCTGGCTTCCGCCTCGGCGACCAGTTTGGTCATGAGATCGCCGCTGGTGGCTCGATAGGGCTCGATTTTGACGCCCGGATATTTCGTCTCGAAGCCTTTAGCCAGCTCTTTGTACGAGCTACCCGCGAGCGAGGTGTACCAGACGACTTTGCCTTCGGCTTTGGCACCTGCGTAAAGTCGCTGTTCACGGTCCGCACCCACATACGCCGCAAGCTCGCCGAGGGAAGGAGGCTTCTTCCCCTGAGCCCAACCGCTGGCCGGCAGTTGGAGCACCGCTAGGCAAACAGTTATAATCAATTTGATCTGTACGCGTCTGGTTTCCATAACGTTTCCCTCACTCGCAAGCGAAACGATATTCCGCGAACGCTTTTTCCTTTGAGATGTATCCCAGCGCTACATCCCGATTCACAGCGGCGGGGTCGCGCTTAGCGGGATCGCCGTAGCCGCCACCGCCGGCGGTAAGAATCGTGACGGTCTCGCCGGGACGCACCGGGACCCGGCTGAATTTTCCAGGGAGTTCTTCTTCTTTCCCGTTGCGCCGGATGAATGTCCGATTCGTATGCCCCTCCTTGCCGCCCAAAAATCCCCAGGGCGGGCACTTGATCCGGTCGGTGTTGCGGCTCAAATAAAACTCCTCAAGTGGTCTTATCTTGACTTCGACGCCGGCGCCGCCGCGGAATTTACCGGCGCCGCCGCTGTCCGCTCTGAAAGCATGGCATTCGTAGAAAATCGGATAATACAGCTCTTGGAGTTCGATGGGCGTGTTCTTTACGTCGCCCTGGCACATCGACACAGAGGAGGACGCGCCGTCTTCGAACGGCCGCCCGCCCCAGCCACCGCCGATGATATTTTGGCAAACGTACCGCCGTCCGCTCTTGGAATTCGTGCCGAAGATCGCGTAGCCGCCCATGTCGCCCTTGTGCGCTGCGGGGATGCGCTCCGGCAGCGCCGGCGCGAGCGCGCGAAAAATCGTGTCGAGCACCGTCGGCAAAGACAAACTCCAGCCGCCGATGGGCGCGGGCCGCCGCGCGCTCAGCAGCTTGCCCGGCGGGAGAATCACTTTGAGGGCGCGGAAAGAACCTTCGTTTACCTCGCGCTGAGGCGAAGTGAGCGCCTTGAACGCAACCCGCGCCGCCGCCATGCCGCCTGAGGAGCCGCAATTGATGAAGCCGGGGACCTGATCGCTCACTTCGGAAAAATCGATGGTCAATTCGTCGCCCCGCACTTCCACTTTCACTTTGATCGGTATCGTCTTGGTAAAATCCCTGCCGTCGTCGTCGAGAAACGACGACGCTTCGTACACGCCATCGGGAACCGCGCGCACCGACTCGCGCACCAGCTTGTCGGTCTGATTCCAGATGGTCTGGACCGCTTCGAGAAACACTGCGCCGCCATACTTGTGGCAAATCTCTTCGAGCCGCTCTTCGCCGGTGCGGCAGCAAGCGATCTGCGCGCGCAAATCGCCGAGCGACGACTCCGGAAAGCGAATATTGTCCTCGATCAGACGCAGCACTTCTGTGTTTGCACTGCCTTGGTTGTAAATTTTCACCGAGCGGATCTGCAGCCCTTCCTCGAAGACATCCCGCGTCATGCTCGAGCCGAAACCGGTGCTGCCGCCGCCGACATCGATCCAGTGGGCACGCACGGCCAAGAAGCAAAGCAACGTGTCGTCCCAAAAGAATGGCGTGTAGACCGCCATGTTGTTTAGATGCTGGCCGCAAATTTCCGGATGATTGACCAGGAAGACGTCGCCGGGATGGATATTCTCCAAACCGTAAACTTCGATGCCGTCCTGCACGGCCACGCCGAGATCGGCGAGAAAGATCGGCAAGGCGCCCTCGTTTTGCGACATGGTCCGCCCCTCGTGATCGACGATGGCCACGCAATAGTCCTGCACCTCGTAGATCATCATATTGTAGGCGGTCTTTTTAAGCACCGCCGACATCTCATTGGCGGCGGCCTTGAGTGCGCAACGGATGATTTCGACGGTAATCGGATCGACGGCCATGGTAGAACGCATCTGCATCAATACAGAACCCAAACGCCGCGATCGCGCATGGCATCGTACATCGCATCCGGGGCGGGGTCGGCGTCATTCGGCCACAGAATCGCGCCCAGCGGGACTCGCACCTGAGCAACGGTTGTCGGGTCCCGCAGCGGCTCGAAGATGGTGCCGTCGATCCTTGGATTGTTTTGAAACGAGCGCATGTGGACTTCGCCCGTTGTCCCATCGACAAAAGTCACGTGCAGCCGAGAGTCCGGGAGATGGATAAGAGTATTATGCCAGCCCCGCAGCGTGCGCAAGCACCACCCGCTACGTGAACAACAAAAAGCAACGTGCCCCCTTTTCTGCCCCGAGCATCAGTAAGGCGCCGCGAGAATCTCATCATAGACATCCAGGAGATCCTCCTTCTCCAGATGAAGAAAATGCCCCACGCCTTTTATGACTTTCAGCTCCGCACGCGGAATCTGGGTTGCGAGGACCCTAACGTCATCCGCGTCAATGATCGTGTCGTTTTCACCGTGCAGGAGGATGGTTTTGCACTTTATTTTGCTCACATCGACGGCCTTGCCTAATTCCCCGATAGAAAGGACCCACAGCCCATGCCGACAAAAGGCCTCTAATGCCTCTCCGCTCATCCGCTGGAATTGCGTGAAAATTTTGTTTTTTATTGCCGGCGGCAGGTCCTGGCCGAAGCTCTGAATCAAGGCCTCGGCCACCCCGGCGCTGTCTTGTGGAAAGACTTGCGTGCCTTGAGTAATCAGCTCGGTCATCTTTTTGTTCGGCCTGGTCCCCATGCTCGCCAGGATCAAACGTTGTACTCTATGCGGATGTCGCACGGCATAACCGGCGGCGATCACGCCTCCCCACGAGGCGGAGCAGATGGTAAGTCGATCGTCTATACCCGCTGCGTTGACAATCGCGCCCAAAACGTCAACCTGTTCGTCAAGCGTCATATCGATGGACCCGCTCACAATCCGCCCCTTGCCTTGGTACGGAAAATCGAAGATGACGATCCGGTAATCCCGGCAGAATCGACGCACAAAGCTCTGCCACATCGCCATCGACTGCTGGATGCCGTTAATGAAAACAAGGGTATGAATCCCTTCGCCGTACACTCGATACGGTATAACGAACCGGTCCATCTTTAGGGCGGTCTTGGTTAGCGGCATGACCCAAGCGGCCATCAGCGGTCTCCCTGACGATCAAGTCTCTTGCGGTGGTCGTCCGTCTTGCTTCTGAAACATCGGATTGAGATCATCATACCTTATATGCGGCTACTTCGCCCCTGGAGCATGTCCGAAATGTCTTTCAGTCGATTATCGACATCATGCCTGGCCAGAGCTGAGAGTGTGTGAAAAAATAGCGGATCGCCCTTCGAGGAGCTGCTAAGTACCTGAACTTCCATCTATGCTATCCCGTTCGTGGTGAGCTTAGCCTGTCCTGAGCGAAGCCGAAGGATCGAACCATGCACGGATTTTTTCACACACTCCCAGTCGTTTTTCTTGGCGCGCCCTGCGCGAACTTTCAAAGGGCGGTCTTACATGGACCGAACAACAAGAGAACTTACCACAGAGGCGCGGAGGGCACAGAGTAAAGAGTTATCGTTTATAAACTACTCCGAACTCCGCGGCCTCTGTGCCTCCGTGGTGAAATAACAATTACTCCTTTGATTGCGGCTACGCCGTGCTGTATTAGCGTTTCCATCCCCGGCGCGGCCCCGCCAGCCGCAGCGAATTTCTTTTCCCCTGGTCGCGCCACTGGGAGGGCTCGTTGGCTCTCTTGGTTAGCAGTCCCAGCGTCCGCTCATGCTCGCGGTGCAACGCCGCGATGGCCGCGGAGGCAAGAGCGATCTCCGTGTGCGGATAAACCTCGTCTTTGCTTGTGTGCCGATATTCCTCGTCGATGAAGCTGGTGCTGAACTCACCGGACATAAAGCGGGGATGGCGCAGGATCCACTGGTTGAAAGCGATATTGGTCTTGATGCCGCGCACTTGATATTCGCGCAGGGCGCGGCGCATGCGCAAGATCGCCTCCACGCGGTTTTCCCCCCAGGTGATGAGTTTGGCGATCATCGGATCGTAGTAGATCGGCACCTCGGCGCCGCTTTTTTTCGCCACCCCGATGATCCGGTCGCCGGAGAGATAACTCTGCGCCGACGGCGCGGGGCCGATAGGATAAGCGTAGTCCGCGTATTTGACATGAAGCGACTCCCGGTCGGCCTCGGAGTATACCGCGACGGTTTCGATATCCAGCTCGCGGCAGGGGCGGGTGATGCGCACGGCGATTTCGCCGCGGTTGGCGATCAGGATGCGCTTAAACATGAGCGCAGTACTGAGTCACGAGTCCTGAGTGCTGAGTGAAAAAGCAACAAGCTGGAAATAACCTGCTTTGCTCAGCACTCATTACTCAGCACTTAGCACTCTATTTACAGGGGAATATTCCCATGCTTCTTGGGAGGATTGTGATCTTGCTTGTTCTTGAGCATCTCCAAGGCTCGAATCAGCGTCGGGCGGGTTTCCTCGGGGTAGATGACGGCGTCGATGTAACCCGACTCCGCGGCCTTGAAAGGATTGGCGAAGGTCTCGCGATATTGCTGCGCCATGGCCGCCTGTGCCTTGGCCGGGTCTTCGCTCTTCTGCAGAGCATCGCGAAATACGATATTGATGGCGCCCTCCGGCCCCATTACGGCGATCTCGCCGGTGGGATAGGCGAGGTTGATGTCGCCGCGCAAATGTTTGCTCGACATCACGATGTAGCCGCCGCCATAGGCTTTGCGGGTTACCACGGTCACCTTCGGCACCGTCGCTTCCGCGTAGGCGTAGAGCAGCTTCGCGCCGTGGCGAATGATGCCTTGGTACTCCTGCACCGTCCCGGGGAGAAAACCGGGCACGTCGACGAAGGTGACCACGGGAATATTGAAGCAATCGCAGAACCGAATGAAGCGCGCGGCCTTCACCGACGCGTTGATGTCCAGACAGCCCGCCAAGGCCGCCGGCTGGTTGGCCACGATGCCGACGGGCCGACCGCCCAAGCGGGCAAACCCGATGAGGATATTACGCGCGTACTGGCGCTGCACTTCGTAAAAATAACCCTCATCTACCACCGCCGCGATCAGATCCTTCATATTGTACGGCTTGTGCGGATTGTCCGGCACCAAGTCCCTAAGACGCTTGTCGCGGCGCAGCGGATCGTCGTCGGTGCGGCGAAAGGGCGGGTCTTCCTGATTGTTGCTCGGCAGGAAACTCAGCAGTTCCCGGATCATCAACAGGCAGTCTTTCTCGGTGGCCGCGGTGAAATGAGACACACCGCTCTTCATGCTATGAGTGTCCGCTCCGCCCAACTGTTCCTTGGTTACCTCTTCGTGAGTCACGGTCTTGATCACGTCCGGTCCGGTGATGAACATGTAGCTGTTGGTCTTCACCATGAACACGAAGTCCGTGATGGCGGGCGAATAGACCGCTCCGCCGGCGCATGGCCCCATGATGGCGGAAATCTGCGGCACCACGCCCGACGCCATCACGTTGCGTTGAAAAATCTCGCCGTATCCGGCGAGGCTCATCACCCCTTCTTGGATCCGCGCGCCGCCGGAGTCATTAATGCCGATGATCGGCGCGCCGTTTTTCACCGCCATGTCCATGACCTTGCAGATTTTTTCCGCCACCACGCCGCTCAAGCTGCCGCCGAAGACGGTGAAATCCTGCGAAAAAACATAGACCGGCCGCCCGTCGACGGCGCCGAAGCCGGTCACTACGGCATCACCGAGAAATTTTTGCCGGTCCATTTCAAAATCCCGGCAATCATGGGTGCGCAAGCGGTCTAGCTCGACGAAGCTTCCGCTGTCCAACAAAAGGTCGAGACGCTCACGCGCTAACAGTTTGCCCTGCTCGTGCTGGCGCCGGGCGCGCGGTTCGCCGCCGCCGAGTTCAGCCGTTTGGTTGAGGTCGCGAAGCCTGTCGAAGTTGTCGGTGGTTGTCATTGAGAAAATGTCCTTAGACGTGGGCTCAGAATTAAGTTCAATTGCGAGTGAACGCATCATAACAAAAGTGCCTGGGCAGTCAATAGAATTTGCCCGTGTGGCCGACGCTCATTGCTTGCAGTTCGGCGGCGAAGTTGCTAGCTTTTTCACTCCACCATCTCATGGACTTAGATCGCCGTATTCAAGCGATAGCCTAATCTGCGGGGTGCGGCTAACCGCGGAGACGCTGAGGTCGCTGAGTGGAAAACGAATGAAGATATCATCTTGAACAAATCCTCTGCGAACTCTGCGTCTCTGTGGTGAATGCTCCTTCAGGGTAAAGCCGGAACAATCCATTTATGTTCCCATCCCGAAGCGCCCGCCCTGAGGCGAAAGCAATCTTCTCGGTGGAGAGTAATCCCCGCCGGCTGCGCAGCGATGAGGCGCTACTTCTGGTTTCGGCCAGTGAAGGCGATGCCAACATGCTCTATGCCGCCGGGTTCTTTGTTCCCGACCCTTTTATTTTCTTTCAGCACAAGCAGAAAAAATACGTCGTCATGAGCGACCTGGAAATCGACCGCGCCAAGAAACAGGCCCGCGCCGACCATGTGCTGTCGCTGTCGCTTTACCAGCGTAAGCTGCGCAAAATGGGCCGAACGCCGGCGCTGATCGACATTCTCGATCTCTTGTTCCGCGAGCGATCCATCCGGCGGCTGGTCGTTCCCGCCAATTTTTCTGCCATGTACGCCGATCAGCTTAGGGCCAAGGGCTATAGCGTTCAGATCAAGCGCGATCCGTTTTTTGCCGAGCGCGAGACCAAGACCGCTGTCGAGGTGAAGCACATCGCGGAATCGCTTCGTGTCGCGCGGCTGGGGCTCGAGGCCGGCCTCCGCACGCTCAAGAGAACGAAGATAATGCGCGACGGTTATTTGTATCTCAACGGTGCGCGCTTGACGTCGGAAACTTTGAAGACCATCGTCAACACTACGATCGTGGCGCAGGGGTGGCTGCCCAGCCACACCATCATCTCGTCGGGCAACCAATGCGTGGACCCGCATCACGAAGGCAGCGGCCTGGTCAAGGCGCACACCTCGATCATCTTCGACATTTTCCCACGCTCCCAGAAAAGCGGCTATTTCGGCGAGCTGAGCCGGACCGTGGTGCGCGGCCGGGCCTCCGACAAATTGAAAGAGATCTACGCGACGGTCCAAGCCGGCCAGCAGATCGGCTTCGACATGATTCGCGACGGCGTCAACGGCAAGGAGGTCCATCAAAAAATCCTCGACCTCTTTTCGGCCCGCGGCTTTCCTACCGGACGGCTCAACGGCCGGATGCAAGGCTTCTTTCACGGCACCGGCCATGGCCTGGGCCTCGATATTCACGAGCCACCGCGGATCGCCCCGGTGGAAGCGACTCTCAAAACCGGCCACGTGGTTACCGTGGAGCCGGGGCTTTACTATCTCGGCGTCGGCGGCGTGCGCCTTGAAGATGTCGTCGTGGTTACCGCCAACGGCAATCGCAACATCACCGACTGTCCGCAGTTTTTGGAAATCTAGTGTGGTGTCTCAGAAATTCGAGGACTCATTTGATGCCTCCCTGTCGTCATTCCCGCGGAAGCGGGAATCCAGTGGTCCTCCGAAGTCCTGGATTCCGGCTCGCGCTAGCTATCGCCAGCTTGGCCGGAATGACGTGTAAATAAGGCACCAGATTTAAGAGACACTACACTAGCAGCGCGACAAAGGGGACAGGCTACTTTTTTACCGCTCTGTGTCCTGTAACGGAAGAACCAAACGACTGCAGAAAAAAAGTTGCCTGTCCCCGTCCCATTCCGCGGTTTTCATGAACGACGATAAGATCGCCGCGCTCATAGCCGATCTCGATCACTCGGATAAGCCAAGGATCCGTGCCGCAGTGGACGCGCTGATTCCGCTCGCCGCCGATGCGCCCGCGCTGGCGGACGAACTGAATCGCCTGCTCGACGATTCACGAGGCAGGCATCCATGGCCCGCCGCGTACGTCCTGGCGCATCTGCCCCATCCCTCACAGCGGGTCTTCGAAACCTTGCTGAATACGCTCGACCATCCGGACCCCGATATTCGCTGGGCGATCATGCTGCTGTTAGTGCGCCTGGCAAAGACAGACAGTGGGATCGTCCGTCTTCTGCTTGATCTGCGTAGGACCGGAACCGCTACCCAGAGAAGAATGGCGATTTACGGCATCCGCGATTTAAATTTAACTGACGCCGCCAGCTTGCGGGCGTTGCTCGATTCGCTGGGCGACGACGATCCTACGGTCCGCGTCGCCGCGATCACTAGCTTGAAAGGGAGATTGGGGATCGATTCCGGCGGCAGGAAAATGCTCTACGACCTTTTCGTGAACGATCCGGACTTAAAAGTGCGCAACGCCGCGGCCGTTACTTTGGCGCAGTCAGGATCGCCGTCTGAAGAGTTTTTGGCGGCGCTGAAAATGGCGGAAGCGAGCGAGCATGCGCAGCTGAGAAAGGCCGCAACCGCGGCGCTCTCCATAATAAAAAAAAGAGGGACTTAGGACCTTGATTTAGCTAACCGCAGATCAGCCCTAGGCTGATCTGCCACAACTTGCAAGGTTGAGGCGCTGAGGGCGCGGAGAAAAGAATTTTTGATAAGAAATACTCCGAACTCTGCGAACTCTGTGCCTCTGTGGTGAAATAACGATTAGTGATTTGGTTGCGGCTCAGCCGCGCTGGGTCTCTGTGGTGAATACGCTTTCGCAGGAAACCCGGAATCGATAAAAAAGAAGGTCCGCTCCAGCCGGCGGCTGACGCCGCGGCCGGAGCGGACCTCTAGGTGGACTGAGGGGGATTCCGAGGCTCCAGGCCCGAATCCCCGTCAAAGATTCCGCCTAGAGCCTAGGTCTCAGCCACCTCGCAGACAATACATATATCATCAATCATGTCTGGACCACCTCCTTTCTCTGCTGAAACACAGTTTACGGAAGCGGTCCGAATCTGTCAAATAAAAAATGAAGAAGTTTTTGCGACAGGCAAGAGAGAAAGGCCGGCTCATGTGTTATCGGCTGTTCTTACTCATGCCTATTGCCTGACGCCTACTGCCTACGAGACCCAGCCGATAAAACTCATTTGGCGGCCGGTTTCTTTCTTTTCCCGGCGGTACGAAAAAAACTCGTCGGACGCGCAGCTCGTGCAGGGGCCAATCTCAAAAAGCTGCTTCGACGGTACGCCGGCCGATTCGAGGATGCCGCGATTGAGCTTGCGCAGGTCCACGAACGATTTGCCGCCCCTGATTTGAATATTTTCCTCAGCGAGCCGGCCCCACTTTTCGCGCAGCGGCCCTGTCACGTCGTCGGTAACTTCGTAACAACACGCACCGATGGATGGTCCGAGCGCCGCTTCGATTTCTTCCGGCACCACGCCGTAGCGATGGTCGAACTCGCGAACCATCTTCGCAGCGATTTCCATCAAGGTCCCGCGCCAGCCGGCGTGCACGGCCGCGACCATCTTATGCTTCGGCGCGAGGATGAGGATCGGCACACAGTCGGCGGTCAGCACGCCGAGATGAATTCCCGTTCCCGCCGTCACCGTAGCGTCAGCTTCGCCGGCTTCTTTGAGTGTCTTGTCCTTGACATCGACAATTTGATCGCCATGCACCTGCTTCATCGTCACAATCTTGCCGTCGTGAATCCCGACCAGGTGCTTCACATCGCAGACGTTTTGGCTGACGACCTGGTTATCGTCGCCCACGCGGTACGAGACATTTAGTCCAGCAAAAGGCCCGACGCTACTTCCGCCGCGCCGACCCATGAAGCCGTGCAGCAAGCCATCGTACCGTTCCCACTGATCAACTTTTAACCAGGTCAATTCCATAGGTGACGATTATGGTGAGTTGTGCTATCCCTTGCAAGCTCTATCATACCCGCGGGTAAGTCTCCCTATCTTGAGCACAAGCCTCAACGCTTTCAGTTCCCTCCTCGTCGGGAACGTTCTTTTTCCGCAGGGCCAGTGGGCGGATTCATGCCCGCGTACGCGGGGAACACCATATCGCAAAATGCCTTATTCATGCTTCCTCCGGTTCATCCCCGCGCGTGCGGGGAACACGACGTCAGCGCTTTTTCCAGGTCGTCTCTGATCTCTTTGACGAGGGAAGCTAGCTCCAGGACCTCAGGCAGCGAGCCGAAGCCCAAAGTCAGGTGGTTCAAAAGTTCAAACCGTTCAAGGGGTTCAAATCGTTCAATGGCTGCCGCTTTAAAGTTCCAAGCTTGCCCTGAGCCTGGCGAACGGGTTCAAGGTTCAATTCCAAAGCCCAGTTCCAACCGTTCCAAAAGTTCAAGCCGTTCCAATCGTTCAAAAAGCCTATCCGCCCTCCCGCGCGATGGCTTCGCGACCCGTCTCGGTCGTCCTGTAGGCTTCTCGGCTTGTCCGGAATGGTTCGCTCCAGCCTGCCGCAGTGCAGAAGTTCAAATTGTTTGAGCTGTTCAAAGACATTGCCTCTGGCTGCCGCCGCCTCCTCGCCGTTCGATGGTTCAAATAGTTTGAGGGATCGCCCCCGGCGAAAATGCGGCTGAATATCGTTCCCAATCCGCATGCCCAGCGCAAGGCAATCACTTGATGGCCGTCAAGGTTTTTGCACGGAACGAGTCACCCATTCCTTGGCTTGACGGGCGAAAAATTGCGCCAGCTCCTCCTGGTTAAGACCGGCACGCATCTTGAGAACGCCCAAAGGCGGCAGAGGCTCGAGAAACCGGCCTCTGAGAATATGATGCACGCCTTTGATGCCGAATTTGAGCTCCGTCTGCTCGATAAGCTTTTGAAGATCGAGATCGGGGTATTTGCGCAAGGCACAGTAGAGATCCACGTAATCCTTCGCGTCCCGCCGATCCGTCATCGCCATGAGTTTGTTTACAAGGATATCTCTGAGGCTGTCCAATCGGATTCCCTCGATGATCGGTCCGGTTTCCAGCCGGGTGAAGGGATACTTAGTAAATTCCACCTTCATCACTTTTGCGTCGGGATCGCGTAGCAGAAAAATCCTCCGGTCATACTTCCGCTCGTACTGCACATCGGCGATGTCAGGCAGTGACCTCACAAACTTCAGGACTTCTTCAATCTCCACCTCACCTTCAGTGAAGAAATCAAGATCTTCCGATAGACGGTGCTGGAGATAAAATGCCGACAAGGCGGTCCCGCCGGCAAGATAGAAAACGTCGCAGAGTGGGGCGGCGCGAAAGCGCAGTAGGAAATTTTTCTGATCTTCTGTAAGTATGGGGTTGTCGGAAATGGCCATCAGGTTTCACCGTCCCACGCGCGGTAGTACTCCTCGACCAATGCTCTCGTGGCGGCGTCCATTTTAAGCTGGTCCCGATGGGCCCAGAGCAGCATCACGGGTTCACGATCGCGACCGTAGAGGGGGAAAAAATCCGCAATCCGCTGCAGCCGCCACAACAGATCCTCCGGCGGCTCTTGGTAATCCCAAACGATATCTTTCGGAACCGGTATCATGGCATTCCAGCGGTACTCTTATCACACTCCCGACCTTCAGGCGACTGCGACCATCCGGGGCCTTTACCGCGGCCGGCGAGAGATGACGGCGAGAGAGCGTCGAGAGCAACCTCGGCATCCTACTTTTGCACTACCTTGGACGCGTCGAGAATCTCGATCTCCAGGGGTTGCCCCTTGGCCGTCAGATGGACAATGATGCCTTCGGCTATATCGCGGGAGTCAGCGGGCTTGCCCTCTCTCAATTGAATAACCAGAACATCTGCGTCACGAGAGTATTTGATCTTCATGAATGCCTCCACCTCTGAAGTAGCGTTGAGCCTCGGCCACCAGGCTGAAACGGGGCACCCGCTATGCGCCATACGATCGCAGCGATTTTTCCAGGTCGTCTTTGATCTCTTTGACCAAGGACGCTGGTTCTAGGACCTTGGCGAGTGAGCCGAAGCCTAATATCCAGGTCTTGATCTCCTTGATCCCGGCCACTTCGAAGGCAAGTTCCAAAGAGCCGTCTTTGAGCTTTTTGATTTTCTGGCTGGGGTGCCAGCGCCGCTCCAGAAGATAACGAGTTATGGACTTGTGGAAGCGCACTTTGACCCGGATCAGGTCTTCCCGAAACATGCCGAAGCTGTGGCGCAGATAATTCTCCAGAGAAAATCCGAGCGGCGCCGGGAAGGACTCCTCCGTCAGCTTGATTTTCTGCATTCGGTCCACCATGAAGGTCCTGATGTTTTTCCGTAGGTGGCAGTGGCCAATGACATAGAGCGTCCCGTTACGGAGGTGAACAGCGTAGGGGTTGACCTTGCGCTCGGCCGGAGATTGATCCCGGGGGTGATAGAGAAGTTGGAGAACCCTCCGGCCTTCGATGGCTTCCTGAATCACCTTGATGAACTCTCGATAGACGCCATAGTCTTTCTGAGCGGGAATCCCCGAAAGAAAGCTGCCGCGTAAACCACCCATCTCTTTGAAAAGAGGCTTGGGAAGATTCGCCCAGACTTTCTCGAAAAGCGATTGTAAGGAATCATAAAGAACGGTCCCGTCCAGGGGCCGGATGGAGTCCTGGGCAAAATAGAGAGAGAGAAGTTCTGAAAGAGTGAACGGTACGGAAAGCCGGTTCCGAAAGTCGGGATCGATCTTCCAGTAGCTCTCCTTGCCGTTCTTGTCCGTATAAAGCGGCACCTCAAGCTGCTGCAAAACGTCGAGGTCCCGGTAAACAGCCCTCGGCGGTGCCCCGAGTTGTTCGGCCATATCCGTTACACGAAGGCCGTTGGCGTTTCGTTCAATGATCGATAGAAGTCTTATCGCTCGCGCTACGGGCTTAGTCCGTGACATAAGCTCCTCTAGGATGGCCGCTTTAGCAGCGAAGCCGTCGCAACAGCTGCCATTGGCACTTGACCTTGTCGTTACGAGGAATGATTTTCTAACTTACCAGAAAAGGTTCAGGAAGAGTAAAAGAAAACTGGAACTTTAACGAGAAAATGATTTGATCGTCGGAGGCGGGTCTTCTATCCTTGGCCCGATGGGAAGGATATCAATAAGCTTGGGAGAGAGTTGAACTCGCGCTGCCGCTCAATTCGGCAGCGAGGTTTTCGACCGCTTGAAGTCTTCGACTTTGAGGTCGTGCTTTTTTAAGAGATCGTAGAAGTCCGCGCGGTATTTGCCGGCGAGCTTGGCGGCTTGAGTGATGTTTCCTTCGGTCATAGAGAGGACCTGAACCAAGTAATCCCGTTCGAAAGCGTCCCGCGCATATTTGAGCGGCCGGAGACCCTCGTCCGACACATCCTGGCGCTCGCGGCCGAGTCCGCCTTTTCCCCCGTCCGGCAAACTCCCTTTGGTGTGCAAAATATAATCTTCGGTAATCATGTCCTTCTGCGTCATGGCGACGGCGTACTCGATGGTCGTTTCCAACTCACGAACGTTTCCCGGCCAGTCATGAAGCATCAGCTTTTTCAAGGCCTCGGGCGTCATTCCTTTCACGTCCTTTTTCATCTGCTGGCCGAACTTCCTTAGGAAATGCTCGACAAACGGGAGAACGTCTTCTTTGCGCTCTCTGAGCGGCGGAACGCGAATCGGTATCACATGAATTCTATAATACAGATCATCCCGGAATAATCCTTTTTGGACCAATTCCGCGAGGTCTTTGTTGGTGGCGACGATGACTCTCACGTCGACTTCCATCAGCGATTCGCCGCCGACGGGGTAGAACTGCCGCTCTTGGAGAACGCGCAGCAGTTTCGATTGAGTCGATAGCGGCATATCGCCGATCTCATCGAGAAAGAGCGTGCCGCCGTCCGCCTGCATAAATCGGCCCTTGGTGCTCTTGACCGCCCCGGTGAAAGCGCCCCTCTCGTGACCGAACAGCTCGCTCTCCAAGAGCGTTTCCGGCAACGCGGCGCAATTGAGCGCGACGAAGGGTTTGTCGGTCCTTTCACTGGCGAGATGGATCGCTTTGGCGATCAATTCTTTCCCCGTGCCGCTCTCGCCGAAGATGTAGACCGTCGAATCCAATTTAGCGATCCGCGTGACGACGTCCAACACCGAGCGCATTTTTTCGCTGCGCGCGATGATGTTGGCGAAATCATATTGCTCATGGAGCAGTTCCTTGAGCCTCTTGATCTCGGTGTTGAGGTTGCGCTTTTCAAGCGCTCGCTCGATCTGCAACAGCACGTCGCGCGGCTCGAAAGGTTTGGTGAGATAGCTGTAGGCCCCCCGGCGCATGGCCTCCACCGCGTTCTCGATGGTGCCGTGGGCGGTAAGAATAATCGCCGGAACTTCGGGATTCATCGCATGGAACTCTTCCATGAGGGAAATCCCGTCCCGATTGGCGAGCATCAAGTCGATGATGCAAAGATCGAAAGCGTCCTCTTTGAACGCAGCGACGGCTTTTTCCTCCTCGCGAGCGGCGGTGACCTGGTACTCGGCGGATTCAAGCCGCATTTTAATCAGCTCCAGGAGGTTGGCATCATCGTCGACAATTAGAATTTTTCCCAATGACATCGCTCACCCTACTTTCCGCGAATGCGCCGCTTCTGTTCAATTTCAATATCAACCTGACGTGATTTCTCAAGAACTTGCTTGGATTTCTCTACTTCCTGCTTGAGTTTTTCGATTTCCTGCTTCGATTGATCGAGGAGCTGCTTGGATTTCTCTATTTCCCGCCGCGATTGCTCGAGGGCCTGCCTGGATTTCTCCACCTCCAGTTTTGACTCTTCGATTTCCCGTTTGGTTCGCGCCAGGTCTTCAAGGGCGGCGATCCAGATCCTCGACTGGTCAACCCACGGACTTTCGGGGTGGTGAGCGATCACCGCCTGGAAACCCCCGATGGCCTTCTGGTTGTCCCTTTGGGGGTTGCGAGGATCGGCGTAGATCAACGCTATATTAAAGGATGCCGCGTCCGAAGGCGAGGTCTCCTGGGCCAAAGACTGCACCCGCTGATATTCGTTGAGCGAGCCGGAAAAATCACCGCGGGCAAATAGTGCCTGGCCCTGGAGCATCGCCTCGCGAATCGCCGCGCGCTCTCGCAAATCCGTAAACAAGCTGCAACCCGATACTAGGCTGAGCAGGGTAAGACAAAGCAAAACTTGCTGCCCTGCCCCAATTGGCTTTCCGCCCATATTTCACCGCCGTGGGAGTTTATAATATTTTTGGCAATCGCCAAGCCTAGACCGGTACCCGGTCTCGTGTGTGCTCCTTTATCATTGCCTTGATGGAATTTCTCGAATATTGCCGTCAGGCTTTCGGCCGGTATGCCCGGCCCGGAGTCTTGCACGGATACTTGCAGCTTTCCGTCACCAGGACTTGCGGTCACCGTCACTTGTCCCCCTTTGGGAGTGAACTTCACCGCGTTGCCGAGCAAATTCCGTAGTACTTGCAACATGCGTTCCGGATCCAATCGCGCCGGTGGAAGCGGCACTTCGATCGCGGTCTCCACCGTGATTTGTTTGGCTTCGACGAGCGGAGCGATTTCGGCGACGGCCCGTCGAATCAACGGATCAAGGTTAACGGTCTCAAATTCGTAATTCAACATCCCCGCTTCCAATTTCGATAGATCCAACAATGAATTGACCACGCCGATCAGCCGGTTGCTCTCCTCGGCTAGAATCGTCAAGAGTCTTCTTTGCTTGTCCGTGGTTTCGCCGCCGACGCCGTCGAGCAACAAACCCGTGCCCTCTTTGATCGAAGTCAAGGGCGTGCGCAACTCGTGGGACATGGAGGAAAAAAAATCGGCTTTCATGCGCTCGAGCTCGCCGAGCCTTTCGCACATGCGGTTGAAGGCCACCGCCAATTCGGCGATCTCCGGCGGCGAGCTGATGCGCAGGCCCGCGTCAAAGCGTCCTTCCGCGATGTCGCGGGTCTTGCTCTTAAGCAGCGCGACGGGCCGCGTGATGCTTCGGGTAATCAGCAGCGACAGGAGCACGATGGCGATCAGGCAAGTGGAGGTGATAAAGAACGAAACCCGGCGTGCTTGATCGGCCTCCTCTGCCAGTTCTCTCACCTTTACGTTCATCGCTTGCCGCTGATCCTCTTTGAGAGTATCTAATGAGTCCACGATCCCAGAAACGATTGTGTCTTTGTTTTGCTTATACTCGTTTTGAGGATAGACCTTCTTCGCTCGAAGCAGTTGAACCTCATCAGCAATCAATTCCTGGTAATTTTGGTAATGCTGTTGAATTTCCGAGAGGATGCCGCCGATCCGTGACTCGCCCAAAGCAAGCGCGTTCGTTAGTTGCAGATCGAAATCTTCTTTCTCGCGAACAAACAGTCTATATTCCGCTTCGTCCTTACTGAGCATGAACCTTTGCTCGTATCGGCTTTGTGAAAGAAGTGACTCGCGAAGTTTCTCCGCATAATCCAGAACCTGGTTGTCTACCATGAGAACGGAATTAGCACGCGCGGCGACATATCGCAGCTGATAAATCGCATAAGCGCTGACCGCCGTTACCAACAGGAAGATGGTTAGATAACCGAGCGTCAGACGGGAAAATAAGCTCAACCGCATGGTAAAAACCGATTCTTGTCCTGGAAATGCGGCGTTAACCCGTCTCGCGTTCGAGGGCGGGAATCGTCGCGGGGTCCCCGGGCGCGATCTCAGCCGAAAGAAGTTTCTGCCCGAATTGTTCGATACGCTTGTCGGCGCTCTGATAACTCGACTGGGCGTGTCCCAGATGTTTCCCCACCAGGTCGAAATCGTCCCTAAAGCGCGCAAAGTCGCCCTGCAGGCGGCCTATATAACGGATGATTTCCTTGGCGCGCGCCTCGACCTTCATCCCTTTGAGACCGAGCACGATGGCCTGGAGATAGGCGTAAAAACTTCCCGGAGAAACCGGAATCACCCGTTTGCTGAGCGCGTACTCGCTTAACGACTTTTCCGCGGTAGATTCATCCTTGATGATCGTTTCATAATAGACGTTCTCCGCCGGGATATACATCAAGGCGAAGTCATAGGTGCCCTCATCGGGCAGAATATATTTCTGCGCGATGGCATCGATATGCTTCTTAACGTCCGCGGTGAACTGTTTTTTCGCGCGCGTTCTCTCTTCATCGCTCTCCGCTTGCAGGGCGCGTTTGAAATTCTCCAGCGGGAACTTCGCATCGACCGGCACCAAGGAGGTGCCGAGCTTGATCACCGCGTCGGCTTTCTCGCCGCTGCGAAAACTGTATTGCGTCGAAAAATGATCCGCCGGCAGGACTTGAGCGAGCAAGTCCTCCAATAAAAACTCTCCCAAGCCGCCGCGCAACTTCGGCGCCCTAAGAATTTCCTGTAGCGATGCGATATCTTTGCCGACCTCGTAGATCCTGCGGTTCGCCTCTTCGAGGCCTCCCAGGCTCTTTTGCACGCTGCCGACGACCCGGGCGGCGTTGTCCAGCCGCTCGCCGAGGCTCTGTTGGGTCTTTTGCAGCACCTCCGCGTTTTCCTTGAGCCGATCGTTCACGTGGCCGAGCACCTGGCCCAACTGTTGTTGGACCTGCCGCGTCCCGTTATCCAGCGCCTGGCTGATCTGAACGCGCAGCTGGTCGATCTGCTGCTGCATCATCA
>Ga0209342_10002622_pt1 | contig 19140 bp, 17 predicted proteins | sample RifCSP16_2_FD_184023 | JGI IMG/M metagenome (GOLD analysis project Ga0209342, IMG submission 184023) | Soil microbial communities from Rifle, Colorado - Rifle CSP2_sed 16_2 (SPAdes) (version 2) | ecosystem: Environmental > Terrestrial > Deep subsurface > Rock core/Sediment | place: Rifle... | reverse complement strand
CATATCAATCAAGTATAGCAGGATGCCTGAGCCGGGCGGACCGTCTGCGCGCTCTGAGACCGCACCTGCGGCCGTGGTAGGATGTGCATGAAATCCTTGCCGCGAGCGCCCCATGGCCGAGAAGATACTGGTCGTCGAAGACGAAACGATCCTGCGCGAGACGCTGGCCTACAACTTCGCCAAAGAAGGTTTTACGGTGGAGCAGGCGGCCGACGGCCCGGCCGCCAATGAAGGCTGCCCCTTCGGCACGCGGTGCGCGATGTCGGTTGATGAGGAAGATGGTGAAAGCCAAGGTGTTGTTCGTCTGCATTGAGAATTCGTGCCGCAGTCAGATGGCCGAAGGGCTCGCAAGGCTGCGTGCCGCGGATGTGCTCGAGCCGGCGAGCGCAGGTTCACGGCCCTCGGGCCAGGTGAACCCTTCCGCGGTGGAGGTTATGGGCGAAATCGGATACGACCTCTCGCCGCATTTCTCCAAGTCACTCACCGTGATCCCAGCCCGTCGATACGATTACGTGATTACCATGGGGTGCGGTGACGAGTGCCCATTCATCCCAGCGGACCACCACGAAGACTGGGACATCCCCGATCCGAAGGGCCGACCGCTCGATGCTTTCCGCGCTGTTCGGGATACGATCGAGGACAAGGTCCGCGACTTGGCGGAACGGGTCCGCCGCGGGCAACCCCGATAGACTGCCCACCGCCCACCGGGCGGCAGGACACGCGCCCGCATGAGGTGGCAGGCGTGAGGCACAGTGGTACGAGGTCAGGGCGGAGGCGGTGGGCCGGACTACCCGAATCGGCCGGTGATATAGTCCTCAGTGCGTTGGTCGCGAGGACGGGTGAAGAGTTCCTTGGCGGGCCCGAACTCGACCAACTCGCCCTGCAGCATGAAGGCGCCGAAGTCGGCCGTTCGGCCGGCTTGCTGAACCGAGTGCGGCACCAGGACGATGGTGTAGTCCTTCTTCAGCTCCTGCAGCGCGGCCTCGACCTTCCCGGTTGAGATCGGGTCGAGGCCTGAGGTCGGCTCGTCCAGCAGGATGACCTCCGGCTGCAGCGCCAGAGAGCGCGCCAAGCACAGACGCTGTTGTTGGCCGCCCGATAGCGCGATGGCCGGGTCGTCCAAGCGCTGGTGCACCTCGTCCCATAACGCTGCCAGGCGCAGGCTCTGTTCCACGGCCTCCTCCAGCCGCCGCGCGTCGCGTATGCCCATCAACTCCAGACCGTAGGTCACATTCCCGCGGATGCTGAACGGCAGCACCACCGGCCGGGCAAAGACCATCCCAACCTTGCGCCGCAAGGCGACCACATCCATCGCCGGGTCGAGAACGTTGATGCCGTCCAATAGCACGCGCCCGGAGACCATCTTGACGTCCGCCAAGTCGTTGAGTCGGTTGAAACAGCGCAGCAAGGACGACTTGCCGCCGCCGGCCGGTCCGAAGAGGACCGTGATGGCATTGGCGGGAATCGCGATCGACACCCCGCGCAGCGACTCGGTTCCATCGGTGTACTGAAGCGTCAGATTGTCGACAACGATCTTGTCCATGCGGACTACCACTGCCGGCGGGCGCGCGCCCGGGAGCGGATGACGGTGGCCGTCAGGTTCATGCCCAGCACGAACACGATCAGCACCAGCGCCGTGCCGTATTGTATTTGGAGCGGCATTCCCGGCACCTGCGTGGAAATCACAAAGAGGTGATACGGCAGCGCCATGGTCGGGTCGAGCGGCGAGTTCGGCAACCGGGGAAGGAAGAAGGCGGCGCCGGTGAATAGGATCGGGGCGGTCTCCCCGGCGGCGCGCTCAAGCCCGAGGATCACCCCGGTGAGGATGCCAGGCACCGCCTGGGGCAGGACGACGCGCGCGATCGTCTGCCACCGCGAGCCGCCGAGCGAGACGCTCACAGTCCGAAACGCCTGCGGAACCGCTCGCAGCGCCTCTTCCGCGGCGCTGATGATGACCGGCAGCGTCATGATCGACAAGGTGAGGGAGGCCGACAGAATGCTGGTCCCCAGGCGCAGGAACAGCACGAACAGCCCCATCCCGAACAGGCCGTAGACCACCGATGGGATGCCGGCCAGGTTGATGATCGCCACACGAATCGCTCGAGTCAGCACGTTCTCCCGCGCGTATTCGGCCAGATACACCGCCGCCGCCACCCCTAAGGGAACGGAGAAAAGCGCTGTGCCCAGCGTCAGGTAGAAAGTGCCGACGATCGCCGGCAGGATGCCTCCCTGTCGCATCCCGTCGCTCGGCAGGCCGCTCAGAAACTCCCACGAGATGGCCGGGCCGCCTTGTTGGACGATGTAGAGGACCACCAGCGTAATCGGCACCACGGTCGCCACAGCCATCAACGACAGCCAGGCAAAACCGATTCGCTGGACCCGCCGACGCCGGACTGAAGTTGCCCGAAACTGCCGGCGGCTGTCGGACTCGGGTACGGCAGCAGGGCTGCCCGAAGCGCTCACGACAAGACCCTCTCAGCCCGGCTGCGCTGTCGGAAGACGACCGCCGAGGCAATCACGTTCACCAGTAGGGAGATCACGAACAACAACATGCCGATGAAGAACAGGACGTGATAGTGGGGGCTGCCGCTGGCGACCTCGCCCATCTCGGCCGCGATGGTGGCGGTCATTGTCCGGACCGGTGAGACGATCGACGCCAGCCGGACCGCCAGGACCGGTGCATTCCCGGTGACCATCATCACCGCCATCGTCTCGCCGACCGCCCGGCCCATACCGAGCAGGACCGCGGTCAGGACGCCCGAGCGCGCAGCCGGCAGCGTCACGCCCCACATCGTCTGCCAGGGCGTCGCTCCCAGCGCCAGGGCTGCGTCACGGTACGACCTCGGCACCGCGTCCAGGGCGTCTTCGGCGATCGAGACGATCGTCGGAACGGCGATGCCGCCCAGGAGAAGCGACCCGGCCAGCGCGGTGAGTCCCGTGGGCAAGTCCAGGATTTGGCGCAGGTATGGCGAGAGGACGAGGATTCCCAGGAAGCCGAGAACGACCGAGGGCAATCCGCCCAGGAGCTCGACCAGCGGCTTGAGAACCTCCCGCGCCCAGCGCGGGGCGATCTCGGAGATGAACATCGCCGTCCCGATTCCGAATGGAACGGCGATCGCCATCGCCCCGACGGTGACGACCAAGGAGCCGGTGAGCAGGGGCACGACCCCGAAGTAACCCTCGATCGGATACCAGCGGGTGCCAAACAGATCCCGGAAGGGAACGTCGACCAGGGCCGGGAGGCCCTCGCGCACAAGGAAGAAGAAGATCAGCCCGACAAAGACGACCGCCGAGTAGCCCGACAGCTGGATGAGCCGGGTGATGATCGCCTCGCCCCAATCCCGCCGTGGCCGCGGCCGGGCAGGCTGTCCCTTGGCGGTCGGCGTTGCGGCTGCACCGTTCACGGCTGAGCCCCCGTCAGGATCGGCACGAAACCAAGTTTGCGCACGACCTGCTGCGCCTCCTGTCCCAGGATCCATTCTAGATACGCATTGACCACGCCTGTCGGCTCGCCCGCCGTGTACATGTAGAGATCCCTGGCGATCGGGTAGCTGCGGTCGTTGACCGTCGCTGCTGACGGCAGCACGTACGCCTCACCCTCCCCGCGGGAGACGGCGATCACCTTCAGGTCTGCCGGCACGTAGCCCAGGCCGTCATACCCAATGGCGTTGGGATTCTGGCGTACCTCGCTGACAATGCCTTCAGAAGACGGCAGGAGCAGCGTGTCGGTCGAGAAGAGGGTGTGGTTGCCACTCTGCCCCAGGCGCACGACGGTCTCCAGGAAGTACACGTGGGTCCCCGAGTTCGTCTCGCGCGACAGGCGCACAATTGGTCGATCCTCGCCGCCGACCTCGCTCCAATTCTTGATCTGGCCGCTGTAGATGTCGGAGAGTTGCTGCAGCGTCATCCGGCCGATCGGGTTGGCGGGGTGGACAATGACGGCAATCGCATCGCGAGCGACGACGAACTCCGTCGGATGGATGCCGTGAGCCTGGGCCTGCTCCGCCTCCTCGGGCTTGATCTGCCGCGAGGCGTTGGCGATATCGACCGTGCCGTTGATCAGCGCGGTAAGGCCCACCCCGCTACCCCCGCCGCTGACCGAGATACGTACCTCGGGCTGCTCCTGCTGATACAGCTCGGCCCAGGCCAGCGCCAAGTTCACAAGCGTGTCTGAGCCTCGGTTTTCGATGAATTCCACCGGATGGACCGGCGCGGCCGGCGCAGACGCCGACCGGCAGCCGGCCAGCAGGACCGAGATCAGAACCAGAGATCGCACCGTTCGCATCGGGACGATTATAAGAGGAAAGCTCCCGAGGCGGGGTCCGCCTGGCGCCGCAGTTGAGTACAATCATGGTTGTGGATGCAGTGACGGCGGCTCTCACGACTCATGACCTGAACCTGTACTACGGCGACTTGCGCGCCGTGCGGGATGTCAACCTGGTTGTCCAGCGCCAGCGCATCACCGCCATCATCGGTCCGTCCGGCTGCGGGAAGAGCACCCTGTTGCGCTCGTTCAATCGCATGAACGACCTCATCCATGGGGCGCGGTCCGCCGGTCGAATCATGTTCGCCGGCCAGAACATCCTCGACCCGGACGTCGACCCGGTCGCCCTGCGCCGCCGCATCGGCATGGTCTTTCAGAAACCCAATCCATTCCCCAAGACGATCTACGAAAACGTCGCCTGGGGTGCTCGGGTCAACGGGTTTCGGGGCGACCTCGATACACGGGTGGAGACCTCGCTGCGCCAGGCTGCCCTATGGGATGAGGTCAAGGACAAGCTTGAGCGTGACGCACTGGCCCTCAGCCTGGGCCAGCAGCAACGCCTGTGCATCGCTCGCGCTTTGGCTGTGGAGCCGGAAGTCATCCTGATGGACGAGCCGTGCTCGGCGCTTGACCCGATCGCCACCCTCAAGATCGAGGACCTGATGCGTTCGTTGGCGGCCACCTATACAATCGTCATCGTTACGCACAACATGCAGCAAGCGGCGCGCGTCTCGGACATCACTGCGATGATGATGCTCGGCGATGATCGCAAGGCAGGCACGATCATTGAGGTGGGCGACACCAAGACAATCTTCACGCGACCAAAAGACAAACGCACCGAGGATTACGTCACGGGCCGGTTCGGCTAACGGCGCCGGGCAGAGAACGCGCGCAGGGAGGTGAATCCATGGCGAATGCAGGCAGAATCCCCGAAAAGCAACGGGTGCGGCTGGTGCGGGACATCGCCCGGCTCAATGAGGACGTGCTCAGCTTGGGCAGCCTGGTCGAGCAAGCCACGCTGCAGTCGGTCGAATCGCTCAAGCTGCGAGATTTCGAGGCTTCACGGCGCATCATCCGCGAAGACCGCGATATCAACCGCCGCCGCTTCGCCATCGAGGAGGCGGTGCTGGCGGTCATTGCCACCCAGCAGCCGGTGGCGCACGACTTGCGCCGGCTGACCGCCATCCTGGACGTCGTGACCGAATTGGAGCGCATGGGCGACTATGCCAAGGGCATCGCCCAGATCAACCTGCGCATCGGCGAGAAGCCGCTCATCAAGCCGCTCATCGACGTGCCGCGCATGGCAACCAAGGCGGTGGACATGCTCCATCGGGCGGTGGGCGCCTTCGTTGCGGGGGACGCGGTCGAGGCCCGCTCTGTCCCGCAGGCCGACGAGGACGTCGACCAACTGTATAACCAGGTCTACAACGAGCTGGTGATGCACATGATCTCGGACCCGCGCACGATCGACGGCGCCACCTACCTGCTGTGGGTGGCCCACAACCTCGAACGGCTGGCCGACCGGGTGACCAACATCTGCGAACGGACGATATTCCTGGTGACCGGGGAGCAGTTGGAAATGGACAGTGAGGAGGATTTCGCCTAACCCGCGCGCTTGCCTCTGCCCGCCGCGGTCCCGTCGAGTGTGCCGCTCCGTTGTGCGTTTTCTCCTTTTTCCTCGCTGGTGGTAGACTAGAAAGCGCGCTGTGGCCGCGATCCATCTTCCAGCGGTTGGAGGCCTAATGCCTGCCGTCCGGATAGTCTGTATCGAAGACGACCCGCAAATCATCGAGCTGGTGCGGACGATCCTCGGCCGCAAGGGCTATCAAGTCATCGGTGCGGCGGGCGGCCAGGAGGGGTTGACCTTGGTCCAGGTGCAGCGCCCCGATCTCATCCTGCTCGATTTGATGATGCCGGATCTGGACGGCTGGGAGGTCTACCGGCGGTTGAAAGAGGATCCGCTTCTCGCGCCCGTGCCGGTGATGGTAGTAACGGCACGCGCCCAAGATATCGACCGGGTTCTCGGGTTGCACGTGGCCCACGTGGACGACTATCTCACCAAACCCTTTACGCCCAAACAACTCACCGACAGCGTCGAGCGCATTTTGGCGCGGCGGCACGCCGCCTCCTCCGGGTGATGGGCTACTATGCCTGATCTCAGTGAACCCGCGTTTTCCAGCGGACATCAAGGCGCATGCGCCATCGGCAATCGCACGCGCGGCGCACCCCTGGCAGGGCAGGTGCGCGTCTGCCGCAGCTTCGGATCGCGGCTCAGGGGGCTGATGATGCGTCGCCGTATGGGCAGTGAGCAGGGGGTGCTGCTGGTGATGAGCACGACCTCGCGCATCGATTCGGCCATCCACATGCTGTTCGTGTTCTTCCCGATAGCCGTCTTCTGGCTCGATGAGGAGGGTTTGGTTGTCTCGCGCTGCCTGGCCAAGCCGTGGCGCCTCTTCTATGCCCCGCAGCGCCCGGCGCGCTACGTGCTCGAAGTGGCTCAGGCGCGAATCGATTCAGCCGCCGTGGGAGACCGCCTTGCGCTGGATGCCGCGGGCGCTGCGCGCTAGCGCGCTGCTCGCCCTCCTGTTGGTGCTGGCTCGGCCGGCCTCTGCCCAGGTGCAGGGGCCGATTTACATTATCCAACCGGGCGACAACCTGACGGTTATTGCCGCGCGCTTCGGCACCCGCCTCGATGAGCTGATGGCGGTCAACGGATTCGACCTCGCGCACGTCCTCCAACCCGGCGAGCGCATCATCATCCCGGGCCTGGAGGGAATCGGCGGGGTGCTCACGACGCATACGGTCGAATTCGGCGAGAATCTGACGACGCTCTCTCTGCGCTTTGGACTATCGCCGGAGGCCGTGCTGCGCCTCAACCACACGGCCAACCCTGAGCGTCTCTATGCCGGCCAAGAACTTGTCGTCACACAGCCGGAGGAGGCAGCCCCTGCCTCGGTGGTGAGCGAGGTGCGCATCGAGCGCGGGCGGCTGGCGCCGCTGGCGAGCGGTGAACCGCTGCTGCTCAGCGCTGCGAAGAGCGGGCTCAACCCGTGGGCGCTGGCGCAGGTCAACGGTCTACAATCCTTTGCCGACCAATTCACGGGACGCACGCTGTATGTCGCTGAGGGCGATCAACCGTTGCGCGCCTGGCCGGCTCCCATCACCGAGGTTCGCTTCCGGACATTGCCGCTCACGCAAGGCCGGACGGCCGAGGTGCATGTGGGGGCATCGGCTGGGGCGCGCGTGCAAGGTGTGCTCGCCTCCTACACGTTGAACTTCGGCGAAAGCGACAACGCGTGGGTGGCGCTGCAGGGATTGCCCGCGATGATCGACCCCGGCGTCTATCCCTTCTCGATCCGCTTGCAACTCGAGGATGGGACCACGCGTGAGTTCAGCCAGGATGTGGCCGTCGCCTCGGGTGACTACCCCAATGAGGCTCCCCTGGTGGTGAACCCTGAAACGCTCGACCCGGCTGTCAATCAACGCGAGCTAGAAACGATGCGCGCCCTGGTGGCCGCCTTCACCCCGGACCGGGCGTGGAGCGCTCCGTTCAGCGAGCCGGTGGACACTGGAGTTACCTCCTCGTTCGGCCGGCGCCGGCTCTTCAATGGCACGTACGCCACTTACCACGCCGGGATAGACTATGCCGGACGGGTGGGTCGCGAGATCTTCGCGCCGGCCGGGGGCCGCATCGTATTCACCGGCTCGCAAGATGTGTGCGGGACGGCAACGGTCATCGATCACGGGTGGGGCATCTTTTCGCGGATATGCCACCAGGATTCGGTGAGCGTCCAAACGGGGCAGACGATCGTGGAGGGGGAGCGGATCGGAACGATCGGGCGCAGTGGCCGGGTGACTGGTCCGCATCTGCACTGGGAGATTTGGGTGGGGGGCGTGCAAGTGGACCCGCAGCAGTGGCTGGACGAGTTGTTCCCTTAGGAGGGGCCGGGCGCGCTCGAAGCCGCCTCGTCCTCGTCGCCCTTGGCGGCCAAGATCTCGCGAGCCTGCTCAGCGAAACGGGCGGGGACGAATACTTGCACGCGGCCCAATGCACCCACCGTCAGCCGGTAGACGCTGCCGGCAGCCTCCGAACTGAGCATGACCGGAATGCTGTTGGCCTCGAGCTGGGAGCGGCACCACTCGCCCTCAAGCACACCGTAGACCTCAGCCACACACACGATGTCTGCATCCATCATGCACCTTTCGCTCGGCTCAATGCGACCGCCGGCCTAGTGTAACGCCGGTTTCGCTCGGCGCGCAACCCGGCTTCCGGAAGGATCTAAGGGGGTTGCAGGGGTTTGACGAGGAGAAGCTCATGGCTCCCATCAATCTCGTCCTGATCGGGTTTGGCAACGTGGGGCGTGCGCTGGCGCGAATGCTCGTGGCCAAGGAGGCGGACCTGCGTCAAGTGTATGGGTTGGAATTCCGCCTGACCGGTGTTCTCACACGCGCCCATGGACTGGCGATCGCCTCGGAGGGGTTGCCGATCGAAGATCTCGTGCGCGGCGTGGAGGCCGGTGGGCGCCTGGATGAATTCGGGCGGACCAAGCCGCTCGCGCAATTGGATCAAAACTTGCGCCTGGCTCAGGCCCAGGTCATGGTCGAGGTCACACCTCTCAACCCGCGCACCGGAGAGCCGGCACTGACGCATGTGCTCACGGCCCTCGAAGCGGGAGTCCACGTTGTTACGGCGAACAAGGGGCCGCTGGTTTACGGGTATAAGACGCTGCGCGACCTCGCCGCACAGAACCGCCTCCACTTCCTTTTTGAGTCGACCATTCTCGATGGTGCACCTGTGTTTTCGCTCTTTCGCGAGACGCTTCCGGCGGCGCGACTTCTCGGATTTCGCGGCGTGCTCAATTCAACCACCAACTTCATTCTCAGCGAACTCGAGGCGGGCAAGGATTTAGATGAGGCGATTCGCGCGGCGCAAGCGCTGGGGATTGCCGAAACCGACCCTACGGCGGATGTGGACGGGTGGGATGCGGCAATCAAGGTGGCGGCGCTGGCGACGGTCCTGATGGACTCGCCGATCCTGCCTTCGCAAGTCAAACGCGAGGGCATTCGGGGCATCACTCCCGCCAAGGCGCGCGAGGCGCGCGGCGCCGGGCGCCCGATTAAATTGGTGTGTCGGGCGCGGCGCGCGGCCAGCGGCGGGCTGGAGGCTTCGGTGGGCCCGGAGAGTCTCCCGTGGGGTGACCCCTTGGCGACTGTCTCAGGGACTTCGTCGGCGATTCATCTCGAGACCGACATGCTGGAGGGGCTGACACTTATCGAGCACAACCCGGGACCCCAGACCACCGCCTATGGCCTGTTGGCGGATTTGATCCATGCCACCCGCAACCCGGCGGGATAGCCTCGCCGCGCGCTGATGCGCGATCGTGCCTTTGATATAATCGCCCTTCACACATCGTTCGGAGAACACGGCGAACGGCGGAAGACGAGCAGACTGCGCGGCAATAGGCAACGCGTGCCTGTTTGCCATTAATGCGAATGGCGCGGCCTGCGCAGCAGAAGCCGGCCAACGCGTGAGTTGGCCGTGAGGACCCGAGCGGGCGGCCAGAGGTGGTGCGTCCGTCTGCGCGATCCGGCGTGCCGAGGGTTGAAGAGAGGTCGAATGTACAAGACGCATACCTGTGGCGAGTTGCGTGCCACTCATCAAGGAACCGAGGTCACCCTCGCCGGTTGGGTTCATCGGCGGCGGGACCATGGAGGGGTGATCTTCCTCGATTTGCGCGATCGGTGGGGGATTGTGCAAATCACAGCCCACCCGGATGTAGAGCCTGGGGCCCATGCGGCGGCCATTGATGTGCGCAACGAGTTTGTCTTGCAGGTGCGCGGTGTTGTGCGCCGCCGTCCGGCCGGCATGGAAAACCCCGGGTTGGCCACCGGCGAGATCGAAATCGAAGCGCGTGAGGTCCGCATCCTTAACCCTGCGCGCACGCCGCCCTTCGTGATCAACGAAGACAAGCCGGTGGAAGAGAGTGTGCGCCTCAAGTATCGCTACCTCGACCTGCGCACCGAGCATATGGCGCGCAACCTCCTGCTGCGCCACCGCGTGGTGAAGTTCATCCGTGACTACATGGATGCTCACGGGTTCATTGAGGTCGAAACGCCCATCTTGTTCAAGACGACGCCGGAGGGAGCACGCGACTATCTTGTGCCCTCGCGCATCCATCCCGGAAAATTCTACGCGCTGCCGCAGAGCCCGCAGCAGCTCAAGCAGTTGCTCATGGTGGCAGGCATCGAACGGTACTTCCAAATTGCGAGGTGTTTCCGGGACGAAGACCAGCGCGGCGACCGCCAGCCCGAATTCACGCAGTTGGACGTGGAGATGTCGTTCGTGGAGCGCGACGACGTGATGGCCCTGGCGGAAGACCTTTTTACCCGGTTGGTCGCGGAGGTTACACCGGCCAAGCGGTTGCTGGCCAGCCCCTGGCCGCGCCTCACCTACGCCGACGCCATGGCGCGCTTCGGCAAGGACAACCCCGACCTGCGTTTCGGCATGGAGCTCAAGGACGTAACCGACCTGGCTCCGGGCAGCGGGTTCAAAGTCTTCGAGGAGGGGGCGGCCCACGGCGGGCACGTGCGCGGGCTGAATGTCAAGGGACAGGCCGAGTGGAGCCGCAAGCAGATCGACGAGCTGCTCGAGTTCATTCGCCCCTACGGCGCCAAGGGCCTGGCCTACCTGGCCCTCACCTCGAGCGGAGAGGTGCGCTCGTCTTTCGCCAAGTTCCTCGCCCCCGACCGGCTGCAGGCGCTGCAGGCCAGGCTGGAGGCTCAGCCGGGTGACCTGCTGCTCTTCGTCGCCGACAAGCCCTCCGTCGTATTCGAATCCTTGGGTCGTTTGCGTGTGCATTTGGGCGGGCGTCTCGGCTTGTGCGATCCCAATCTGCTCGCATTCTGCTGGGTGATCGACTTCCCCTTCGTGGTGTGGAGCGACGCCGACAAGCGCTGGGATCCGAGTCACCACTTGTTTACTTCGCCCGTGCTCGAGGATATTCCGCTGCTCGACACCGCGCCCGGCCAGGCGCGCGGGCAGCAATACGATTTGGTGCTCAACAACTACGAGGTCGGCGGCGGATCGATCCGCATTCACGACCGTGCGCTGCAGGAGAAGGTCTTCCAACTCATCGGGCTCGACCCCCAGGTGGCGCGCGAACGGTTCGGGCATATGCTCGAAGCCTTCGAGTACGGCACACCGCCGCACGGCGGCATCGCTCCCGGGATCGACCGCCTGTGCATGGTGCTGGCCGGGGAGGAGAACATCCGCGAGGTGATCGCCTTCCCAAAGAACCAACAGGCGGCGGACGTGATGGCGGGTGCCCCCTCCGCGGCCGACCCACAGCAGTTGCAGGAGTTGAGCATCCGTGTGGTGACCCCGGAGTGAGTTGCGGGTGGGGCGCTCTTGTGGTATAAGGCGGGCAACCCTGCTGTGTTGGTGATGCAGCATCGCGTTTTGAGCCAACACGGTCTGAGAGGGTCCCTTGCTCACGCGCGCAAAGCGATAGGCACTCGCCAAGGCTGACCTCGCGGGCAGGTTCCCACCTGCGAAAGCAGGTTCAAAACAAAGCAGCACACGGCACAGCGGGGAGGTCTCATTCGCCACCTGTCATTCCGATGAGGATTGGCAAGGTGGCTTTTCATGCCGGGCAAGATGGCGAAAGGTTATCCAGGGCGGTAGGCCGCAAGGGAGGCGTGCCGCGTGGGAGCAGAATCGCCTTCAATCCCTCGCCTGCGCCCCTTGACCCCCGCCGGGGACACTTGACTCCCTGGTATGTGGGCGCTATAATACCCATTCGCCTACGTCTGGATTGAACTCGCGTCCACCCAATTGGCCACTTTTCGTCTCTCCCCTAGAGCCAGGGGAGAAGCGTTTTCCTGCGCCCGAAGTCTAGGAGTGTCCTATGCCGCAATGGGGCCGGAAATCATACGCCCGCATCCCGGATCTGCACCCGCTGCCTAATTTAATTGAAATCCAACTCGATTCCTTCGAGTGGTTCAAGAAGGAAGGGTTGGCGGAACTGTTCGACGAGATCTCCCCGATCGAGTCGTTCAATAAGGGGATGCGCCTGTACTTTCCGGGCAACAGCCCGGAGGCCCGCGAATGGGGCCTGAAGTACTGGTTCGAAACGCCCAAGTACGGCATCGAGGAATGCCTCGAGCGCGACATCACGTTTGCCGCGCCGCTCTACGTTTCGGTCCTGCTCATTGGGCCGGAAGTGCCCGAGCCGATCAAGCAAGACATCTTCATCGGCGACTTGCCGCTGATGACCGAGAAGGGCACCTTCATTGTTAACGGCAGCGAGCGCGTGGTGGTGTCGCAGCTCATCCGCTCGCCAGGTGTGTATTTCGAAGCGGCCGAAGACCGCACCAGCGGGCGGCGCCTGGCCTCGGCCAAGCTCATCCCCGATCGCGGCGCGTGGATGGAATTCGAGACGCGAAAGTCCGACTACCTGACCCTGCGTTTCAACCGCAAACGCACGGTTCCAGTCACCATGCTCTTGCGCGCGATGACCGCTATCTCCGACGGCATCGGCGAATCGCCGCTGCGCGACGGATCGGAGGATGCCATCCGTGAGCTCTTCAAAGACGCCGATTCCAACCCCGACCGCTCCTACATTGAAAACACCCTCAAGCAGGAACCGACCTGGGAAGTGAAAGAGGGGCGCACCATCGCCGACGAGGCGCTGATCGAGTTCTATAAGCGCATGCGCCCGGGCGATCCCTCGACGCTCGACAACGCGCGCCAGTACTTGCGCGAGCAGCTTTTCGACCAGCGCCGCTACGACCTGGAGCGGGTGGGGCGTTACAAGCTCAACCAAAAGCTCGACTTGCACAGCCACGTGCGCCTCAGCCACCGCACGATAACCACCTGGGACATCGTGCGCCTTATCGAGCGCCTGATCCTCATTAACAACGGGCTGGAGCAGCCGGACGACATCGACCACCTGGGCAACCGCCGGGTGAAGACGGTGGGCGAGCTGATTCAGAACAAGATGCGCATCGGCCTGCGGCGCACCGAACGGGTGGTGCGCGAACGCATGTCGATTCGCGATCAGGAATCGGTCTCGCCGATGAACCTGATCAACATCCGCCCGATCGTGGCCGCCGTGCGTGAGTTCTTCGGGTCGAGCCAGCTTTCGCAGTTCATGGATCAGACCAACCCGCTGGCCGAACTGCGCCACAAGCGGACCCTCTCGGCCCTCGGCCCGGGCGGCCTGCGGCGCGAGCGGGCCGGCTTCGACGTGCGCGACGTGCACCACTCGCACTACGGGCGCATCTGCCCGATTGAGACGCCCGAAGGCCCGAACATCGGCCTGATCGGGCGCCTGGCCTCGTACGCCAAAGTGAATCCCTTCGGCTTCATCGAAACCCCTTACCGCAAGGTGTATCGCACGCTCCCGGCCGGCAACCCGCAGCTCATCGGTCGCCATCTGCGCGAGGATGTGGCCGACGCCAATGGCAAGACGATCGGGCGGGCCGGGGAGATGATCAGCGCAGATGTGGCCAAGAAGCTGACCGCGCGCGGCGGCGAAGTGCTCATCGTGCCCATGGTGTCGAACGAGGTGGTTTACCTCTCGGCCGACACCGAGGATAAGTTCATCATCGCCCAGGCCAACGCCCCGCTCACTCCGGAGGGCGAGTTCGTGCGCCAGCGCGCCTCATGCCGCAATCACTCACGCTTCCTGTTTTCCTCGCCCGAGCAAATCGATTACATGGACGTTGCCCCGCGCCAAATCGTGGGCATCTCCGCCGGGCTGATTCCCTTCCTCGAGCACGACGATGCCAACCGCGCGCTGATGGGCTCGAACATGCAGGCTCAGGCTGTCCCGCTCATCCGCCCAGAGGTGCCCGTGGTGGCCACGGGTATCGAACCGCAGGCGGCGCTCGACTCCGGGCAGGTGATTCTCGCCGATGTCGAAGGCCAGGTGATTTCGGTCACCAGCGAGCAAATCGTCGTCCAGGCCGGCAGCCGCAAGCGCACCTACAAGCTGCGGAAGTACACCCGCTCCAACCAGAGCACGTGCATCGACCAACGCCCGGCGGTGGTCAAGGGGCAGCGCGTTCGCTCCGGCGACGTCATTGCCGACTCGTCGTCGACCGAATTGGGCGAACTGGCCCTCGGCCAAAACGTGGTAGTGGCCTTCCTCTCGTGGGAGGGCGGCAACTACGAAGACGCGGTGCTCATCTCGGAACGCCTGGTTCAGGAAGATAAGTTCACCTCGATCCACATCGAAAAGCACGAGGTGGAAAGCCGCGACACCAAGCTCGGGCCGGAAGAAATCACTTACGACATCCCCAACGTAGGTGAAGAGGCCCTCAAAGACCTCGACGAGCACGGCATCGTGCGCATCGGCGCCGAGGTGGGGCCCAACGACATTCTGGTCGGCAAGATTACCCCCAAGGGCGAAAAGGAACTCTCGCCGGAGGAGAAACTCCTGCGGGCTATCTTCGGAGAGAAATCGCGCGATGTGAAAGACACCTCGCTGCGTCTGCCGCACGGCGAGCGCGGCAAGGTGGTGGATGTGCGGGTCTTCACGCGCGACGAGCACCACGACCTGCCGGCGGGCGTGGAGAAAATGGTGCGCGTGGCCGTCGCCCAGCGGCGCAAGATCACCGAGGGCGACAAGATGGCCGGGCGCCACGGCAACAAAGGCGTGGTTTCCAAAGTCGTGCCGGTTGAAGACATGCCCTTCCTCGACGACGGGACGCCGGTCGACATCATCCTTAACCCGCTGGGCGTTCCCGGACGCATGAACATCGGGCAAATCCTCGAGACGCACCTCGGCTGGGCCGCCACCCATCTCGGGTTCCGCGCCACCTCGCCCGTGTTCGACGGCGCGGACGAGATCGAGATCGAGGCGGAACTGGCGCGAGCCTGGCTTATCGATCAATCCTGGGCGGAAATGACTCGCCGTGCGTGGGAATGGATGGCCAAGCAAGGTGTCGACAGCGAAACGATGATGGATGACGACGAGGTGCGGCGACTGTACCTTGAAGATTGGCTGCCGCGCCGCGGATTCAAGTCGGACCTGATTGCGACGGACGCGACCTATGCCCGCCGCGCGGCGCTTTCCGAATGGCTGCGCGAAAAGAACATCAAGGCCGAGGATGTGCTGGTGTACGAGGACTCGAAACTGCCGCGACTGGCGCAAACTGCGGTGGACGAACAGGCCGTGGCGGTCGGGCTGCGCTTGTGGCTGGCCAGCCTGGGGGTCGATGCCGGCGGGGCCGACTTGGCCGGGCTGCGCCAGAAATCGGAGGAGCACACCCTGGCCACCGGCACGCCCTCCCCCATTCTCGGCAAGCAAGCCCTGCGCGATGGGAAGTCCGGCCAGGCCTTCGACCAACCGGTCACCGTGGGCGTGATGTACATGCTCAAGCTGCATCACCTGGTGGAAGACAAGATCCACGCCCGCTCGACCGGCCCGTACTCGCTCGTCACGCAACAGCCGCTGGGCGGCAAGGCGCAATTCGGCGGCCAGCGCTTCGGCGAGATGGAAGTGTGGGCGCTGGAGGCCTACGGCGCCGCATATACGCTGCAAGAAATGCTGACGGTCAAGTCGGACGACGTCCAGGGCCGGGTCAAGGCCTATGAGGCGATCGTCAAGGGCGAGAAGATAGAAGAGCCTGGCATTCCGGCCTCCTTCCGCGTGCTGGTCAAGGAGTTGCAGAGCCTCGGGCTCTCGGTCGAGGCCGTAGGCGAGGGCGGGGAGACCGTGCGCTTCGGCAAGGACGAGGAAAAGGCCCGCCCACCGCGTATCGGATTTGGCTTGCTCTCATTGGATGGGGACTGACCCTTCGGCGCGGAGCCCGGCCCGTTGGCTTGACGCGTGCCAGGCCGCGTGGTAGAATTGATGCCCGTCGTATGAATCTGGCCGAGTGGGCGGGTTCGTCGGCCCTCTCGAATTGAATAGCGAATCGCCTGGGGCGAGGCCATCGCGTACTCTCGATGGCCTCCCCTACTGCCAAGGACAAGCTCGGAAAGGCCCACGGCCGGACGGAATGACCGGCGTGGCTGTTAGGGAGGCTGAAATTGCCGACGACTAACCAGCTCGTGCGCAAGGGGCGCAGCACCAAGCGGGCCAAGAGCAAGGCGCCCGCCCTGCTGTACACGCTCAACTCACGCCGCCAGCGCCGCATTCGCCAACCGCGCGGGGCGCCACAGAAGCGCGGCGTGTGCACGATCGTACGCACCATGACTCCCAAAAAGCCGAACTCGGCGCTGCGCAAGATCGCGCGCGTGCGCCTGACCAACGGCATTGAGGTCACCGCCTATATTCCCGGCGAAGGACATTCGCTGCAGGAACACTCGGTGGTGCTGGTGCGCGGCGGACGCGTCAAGGATTTGCCCGGCGTGCGCTACCACATCGTGCGCGGAACGCTCGACGCCACCGGTGTCGACGCGCGCCGCCAGAGCCGCTCGAAGTACGGCAACAAGCGCCCGAAGGAATCCGGCAAGTAAGCTGCCGGGTGGACTCACGGCTAGGGAGCAAAGACGATGGCGCGACGTGAACGGGCAGTCAACCGGCCAACCCCGCCGGACATTCGCTACAGCAGCCTCGTCGTCCAGAGGATGATTCACCTGGTCATGCGGCGGGGCAAGAAGAGCACCGCCGCCTCGATCGTCTACGGCGCCTTCGACTTGGTGCAGGAACGCAGTAAGCGCGAGCCGATGGAAATCTTCGAGGAAGCGCTGAAGAACGTCGCCCCGAGCGTCGAGGTCAAGCCGCGGCGGGTGGGCGGCGCCACGTACCAGGTGCCGGTCGAGGTGGAGCCTGGGCGGCGCGAGAGCCTGGCCATGCGCTGGCTCATCGCCGCCAGCCGGGCGCGCGGCGGCAAGTCGATGCGCGAGAAGCTGGCCGGGGAACTGTTGGATGCGGCCGGCAACACAGGCACGGCGGTCAAGCGCCGTGAGGAAGTGCACAAGATGGCGGAGGCCAACCGCGCCTTCGCCCATTACCGCTGGTAACGAGGGCAAGCGAATTATCTGGCGGACAGCGCGGCTCGCAGGGAGAGCCAGGCAGCACGTTCGACCGGAAACATGCGCTGCACGGGTCGCCGAAAGAGACGTAGATGCCACGCCAGATCCCGCTCGAGAGAGTCCGCAATATCGGCATCATCGCTCACATTGATGCCGGTAAGACCACGACTACGGAACGAGTCCTGTTCTACACCGGGCGGACGCACCGCCTGGGCTCGGTCGACGAAGGCACGACCGTCACCGATTGGATGGAACAAGAGCGCGAGCGCGGCATCACCATCGTGGCGGCTGCGGTCAGCGCCGAGTGGCGCGGCTACTTTGTCAATCTGATCGATACGCCGGGGCACATCGACTTCACCGCCGAGGTGCAGCGTTCGTTGCGGGTGCTGGATGGCGGGGTGGTGGTGTTCGACGCGGTGCAGGGCGTCGAACCCCAGAGCGAAACGGTCTGGCGCCAGGCCGACCGCTACGGTGTGCCGCGCATCTGCTTCATTAACAAAATGGATCGGGTAGGGGCCTCCTTCGAGCGCTCGGTCGAGAGCATCAGGGAGCGCCTGGGCGCGAACCCCATCCCCATTCAATTGCCGATCGGCGCGGAATCCTCGTTTCGGGGCGTGATCGATCTCTTGGCCGGCGAATCCATTCTGTACCCCGACGAACTGGGTGCGGCGCCCGAGCGTGGTCCGATCCCGCCGGAACTGGAACCGCTCGTGGCAACGCAGCATGCGCGCATGGTCGAGAAAATCGCCGAGACGGACGAGGCGCTGACCCTCAAGTACCTTGAGGGCAAGCCCATCGCCGCGGACGAGCTGCGGGCAGCCTTGCGCCGGGCGGTAATTGCCGGCACGGCGGCGCCCGTGCTGTGCGGGTCGGCGCTGCGCAACAAAGGCATCCAGTCGGTGCTCGACGCGGTGTTGGATTTCCTTCCCTCCCCGCTCGACATCCCGGCCGTGCGCGGCGTGCATCCGTCCACCGGTGAGGAAGAAATTCGCCCGGCCGACGAGAGCGCACCCCTCAGCGCGCTGGTGTTCAAGATTGTGACCGACCCGTATGTCGGGCGGCTGGCTTACTTCCGCGTGTACTCGGGAAAAATCATCCAGGGTACGACGGTCTTCAATTCGACCAAGGGCAAGCGCGAGCGCGTCGGGCGTCTGATCCGCATGTATGCCGACCGGCGCGAGGAAATGACCGAGATCCTGGCAGGCGACATCGCCGCGGTGCTGGGCATGAAAGACACCTTCACCGGGGATACGTTGTGCGCCACGAGTAACCCGATTGTCTTGGAGAACATTTCCTTCCCCACCCCGGTGATCATGGTGGCGATCGAGCCGCGCAGCGCGGCCGACCAGGACAAACTCGCGCAGGCGATGCAGAAGCTCTCGGAAGAGGACCCCACCTTCCAGGTGCGGGTCGACGAGAACACCGGCCAGACGATCATCGCCGGCATGGGCGAGCTGCACCTGGACGTGCTGGTCGATCGCATGCGCCGCGAGTTCAACGTCCAGGCCAATGTCGGCCGGCCGCGCGTGGCCTACAAGGAATCGATTACCCGCGCGGTGCCCAAGCTGGAGTACCGCTACGTCAAGCAGACCGGCGGACATGGCCAGTACGGGCACGTGGTGCTCTCGCTCGAACCGGGTGTGCCCGGCTCGGGCATCACGTTCGAAAACAAGATCATCGGCGGGTCGATCCCGCGCGAATACATCCCCGGGGTCGAGAAGGGTGTGCGCGAGGCGGGTGAGGCCGGCGTGCTGGCCGGGTATCCGGTTGTGGATATCGCCGTCAAGCTGATCGACGGCTCGTACCACGAAGTGGACTCGAGCGAAATGGCTTTCAAGATGGCCGGCTCGCTGGGCTTCAAGGAAGGTGTGCAGCGCGGCGCGCCGGT
>Ga0209342_10002621_pt1 | contig 19141 bp, 13 predicted proteins | sample RifCSP16_2_FD_184023 | JGI IMG/M metagenome (GOLD analysis project Ga0209342, IMG submission 184023) | Soil microbial communities from Rifle, Colorado - Rifle CSP2_sed 16_2 (SPAdes) (version 2) | ecosystem: Environmental > Terrestrial > Deep subsurface > Rock core/Sediment | place: Rifle... | reverse complement strand
GGCGGCTCGGATACACTCTCGCCGGCAGTGCCGCAAAAGGGGACAGGCACCGTCGCCGGAGGGCGTATTGGCGGGGCGGACGTTCAGCGGGGCGACGGACCAGTCCCCTTTTGTGACGCAACCGCTCCCTCACGGATCGCGGCTCGGTTTTTTATGGGCCGAAACCGGCAGAAGCAGCGGATCCAGTCCGTCAACCTGCCCGGTGGCGATGTGGGCCGCCTCGCGGCAGCCGGCGTCGCACGCGAACCGCTCGCCGCACTCGCCGCACGCCTCGGGCAAGTACTGTTTCTGCGTGAATCGCCGCCAGTAGTCGTTCGTTTTCAGCGATTCGAGTTCCGAGAAGTGCGTCAACTGCACGGGCGAATGGTTGCACACCCGCGCGTGGCCAGAGGGACCGATGACAAAGAACCCCACGGCCGCCGAGCATCGGGTGCTGACCGACAGCCGCTTGTAGCGCGACGCGTCCACGAGGCACTTGGGCACCTCGGTCCCCAGCGAGCCGAATCGGCCGGCCACGTCGAGCACCCGTTCGGCCGTGTCGAGCATTTCGACCAATTGCTCGCGGGCCAGCGACAATCGGTCGGTGTGGCGCAATCCCCGTCCGCCGGGCAAGAAGCGGTTCAGCAAAATCTGGTGCGCCCCGGCCAGCAGCGCGGCCGAAATCGTCCGGTCCAACTCGTGCAGATTAAGCCGCGTGACCGTGATGTTGGCGACCGTTTCGAGGCCCAGCGCCTTGGCCCGCGCGAATCGGGCCAGCACGCCGTCGGCCCCGTCGTGGCCGGTGTGCTCTTCAAACGTTTCGAGGCCCGGCAGGCTCATGCTGAGCTGAACGTTTTCTTGTTTGCACAGAGTCAGGATCGCGTCGTCGACGAGCCGACCATTGGAAAGCAGGTAGAGTCGCGGCGGTCCGAAACGAGACTCCAGTTGGCCGTCGATCGTTTCGACGTGCTCGGTTTGACAACTCGCGGCATGACGGACGAGCGCCGTCAGATCGTCGCGCAGCAAAGGCTCGCCGCCCGTGAAGGCCAGATTGGCCACGCCCATCGCGCAGAGTTTCGAGAGGACGTCCCGCCATTGGTCGGTCGAAAGTTCCTCGCGCCGCGCGAACGTGCCCGCGTCGTTTTCCCAGGGGCAGGAACAGAACAGGCACCGGTGGTTGCACCGATAGGTCAACTCCAGCACGCCGGTCGTGGGCAGAAACGACGGGGCAAGACGCCGCTGGATCATGGCCGCGGCCCTTCGGGCGTTTTGGGAAGCGATTCGTTTGTCGCGGGCGATTCTTTCGTCTTTTTCGCTGGTTGGTCGAGGCCAAGCGACTTGCGTTCCGCTTCGAGGGCCTTATTGATCGCTGGGATCGCCTCGGCAAACGATTTGGATTGTTTGGCAAACTTTTCGGCCGACAGCTTGCCGGCCAGGAATTCTCGGAGCTGCTTCAAGTCGTTGTGCGTAACGTTCCGGACCGTTCGCTTCGATCCGTCCAGAAAATGAATGTCCAGAGACAGCGACGGGCCGGGCGACTTGGGCATGCACTTCGCGCAGCAGGCCGATTCGTCGAGCGTCAGTCGCAGCTTGGTCAGCGGCTTCATGGCCGCCACTTCGCGACGGCACGCGGGAATGGCGTCGATCACCCGGTCGGGCTTCTTGTAGTCCGTCTTCTCGCCGCACTTGGGACAGACGTACTCCGAAGCGGCCGGGAGAGCCGACACGTCGTAACACATGGCCAGCGGTTTCGGCTCCGGCGCGGTGGCCGCGGGCGGCGGCGTCTGCTGGGCTTTCGCGCCGCGACCCGGCAGGGCAAAAATCCCGAGCACAAGCAGCACCAAGACCACCACGGCGAGGGCGACGTAATGCATGGTCGGCAATCCTTTCCAGAACAGAAGACCCTTGGCCCGGCCAGGCGGGCCGCATACCAATGCTCAAGAGAGACGCCCCGGGCGCGGCAAAAGTTCCCCGGCCCGGTCGTCCACCCCTCGACACGGCAGCCATCATACCGCAAGGCAGGGCTTTTCAAAATCCAGTAGTTCCAAATTCGCCGAATTACTGTAGGCCGGGTCAAGACCCGGCGACAGATAGTTCCGAGCAAGAACCTTGCCGGGTCATGACCCGGCCTACGGATTGTGCCAAACTTGTGACTGTGCCGTGCAGCAGTGCCGCAAAAGGGGACAGGCACCGTCGCCGGAGGGCGTATTGGCGGGGCGGACGTTGAATGGGGCGACGGAGCCAGTCCCCTTTTGTGACGCTGCCCCCTTTTGCATCACAACCGCTCCCTAACGGTCGCGGCTCGGTTGGAACGCGCGGCTCGATTTTTACCATGCGCTCCGGGCGAGCAGTGCGTCGGCGCCGTGCGAAAGATCATCGCGGCCGAGCGGGGTCCAGGTTAATTGCGGCAACAGGCCGCCCGAGCGGCGGCGGCACAGCTCGAACCAGGACGATTCGATCCGTTCGACCAGACGCTCGGCCGACGGTTCGTCGCCGGGCACGATCAAAAGCCATCGGTGTGGCTCGACGTGGAGCGCGAGATCGTTCGGACCGACGGACGATTGCAGAAATTCGTCGACCACGCCGATCGCCGCCGGACGAGCAGGCGAATCCATCGATACGGTCGCCAGATTCGCTTCGGCCGACTCGCCGCCGGTCGTGACGACGTGCCGCTGCCAGGCGCCAAGCACGCAACGCGGCTCGGCGGCGGGCAGACTCAGGGCAAACGTGGTCCGCCCGGCCCGGACGTGTTGGAACCGAATGTGTCCAAAATGCAAATCGACCAACTGCCGCGCCAGGGCGAACGGCCAAGCGGGGCCCCGGGCGTGCCACACGTCGCACGGGCGCGTCTGGTCGAGCGCGGCCATGACGGCGGCTAGCCGCTTGGGTCCGATGTGTCCGCCCTCGACCGACAGACCGAGACCCACGCGGCCCGGCTCCGACTCGTCGCGGGTCCAAAGTTGGACGGCCTCGGGCTCTTCAAAGTTTTTTAGCACGCCGGCGACCAGATTCATCAGCACACGGGCCAACTGGTCGGGATCGGCGTGGACGGGCGGCAGGTTGGAAGCAATCGCCGCGTCGAACCGCACTTTTTTGACGGCCATTTTGCGGGCCAGGGAATTTCGCGCGCCGAGGACGACCTGAACCACGTCGGTCGGCCGGCGCCAACCTCGCAGCAGGCCCGCCCCGGAGCGGCCCGCGTCGAGCACGTTGTCGACGACCAGCGTCAGGTCGTCCGCCCGATCGTTGATCACGTCGAGAAACTCGTGTTGGCGCGGACCGACGTCGCCGACCAGGCCGTCGCCCATCAGCGTGGCGAATTCCTTGATCACGGTGAGCGGTGTGCGGAAATCGTGCGCGACCTGATCCAGAAGGCCGTGGATTCGCTCGTGAAAGAGGGCCAAATCGCGGGCCTCGTCGGCCGGCGAGTGGTGCGTCGTGGGGTGGGGCATGGCGGGTGTGTCGCGCGGCGTGGGTAGGTCAATTGCCCGGCTTGAAGTGTATCCGAAAACGGGGACAGGCACCGTCGCCGGAAACCACATCGGCAGGGCAGACGTTGCGGAAACGACGGAGCCAGTCCCCGTTTTCGGATCGGCTCTTATTGAAGAAACATAGATCGCCCCGGCCGAGCGTCAAACGGTCCGCCACGACGTGGAAAAGACGCGACGCCGACGATGCGAAAAGGCACCCGCCGCGGGCAAAAAACTCCTCGGACGGGCCGACCGCGCGAGCCGGATCGCCACCATGTTGCGTGCGTGCAACAATGGCGAGGCCGCAAGAGAACACGGCGCGAAAAGCGAGGGTTCGAGACTATCTGGCCCGCTATCGGAAGACCGCCGCCGCCACGTAGGGCGCATAACGCTGGTCCTCTTCCTGGATGTGGCCCAGCCACCAGTCCTTGAGGAATCGCAGCAGGTCCGGTCCGAGGACCAGACCGACGTGGCTCCGCAGGCCGGCCGTTTTGCTTCGCATCGCCTCGTGCAGTTTCTTGTGGCTTTCCAGGTCGGGATAGCCGTGTTCCCGCAGGATGCGTTCCTCGAAGGCGAAGTGCGTCTTGGTGTACTCGAACAGCCGATCGAGCAACCGCGGGACGACCTGGCGATCGTCGCCTCGCTCCATGGCCGCGTACAGATCGTTGATGATCTCGAGAATCTGCTGGTGTTGGTCGTCCAAGGAAGTATAGCCGACGCTGTAAAACGGTTTCCAGACAATGTAGCGGTCCATGAAAGGATCCTCCAAAATGAGAAGCCGTTTTGCCGCGAGAAATCGTGACGCCCCGTGAAAAGGATAGCTTTCTTGCGGCCGATTTCCGGTCGATCCCCGTCCCCCCGCGTCGCGCATAGCTCCTACAACCGGAATCACCCTACCGTTTGACAAGGAATCCCGGCTCGGGCCTGGTCCGCGGGTCGCGTGGCGAAGTCGCTCGTTTGGCGGTCAGTTTTTGCAGGTGGCAGGCCAGGCACGGCATTTGGACCAATCGCCCGCAGACCGGGCAGCGCCGCGGAGGGCCGTGGGGCGGGTCGAAGCGGTCGGGCCGTTGGCGTCGGCAGACGTCGCGTCGGGCGTGCGAGCCGTCGGCCACGGCATTGACCGTTCCGCGGCTGACTCCCAGTCGGGCGGCGATTTTCCGGTGCGAGAGTTCCTCACGTTCCAACAATCGCTGAATCTCGTGAATGACTTGCGGCGCGATCATGGTACAACCTCCTCGCCAATCGGGTCGGTGCTGGCAGTAAAGGCCCTCCGGGGGCCACCTGGCGGGCGACTTCCGCCGGAACGTCGTGGTGACCGAGTTGTGCCCCCTCTTGAGCGGACAATTTCCGACGCAGTCACGATGAGCGAGACGTAGGGTAGCAATAAAGTGCCATATTTACAACTATTATTTTGGCCATTTTTGTGCCCTTGAAGAACCCCCTCGTTTCACCGATAATTGTCAACAGACGGTGTCAAATTCCGTGGACCCGCACCCACGGCGACCCACCATTCCTAGTACATTCCCTGCCGGCGAGACTCCCATGACCTTGCAACCTTACGACGCCGAGCGGCTCGACCACCTTGCGTTGGAACTGCTGGATTTGGCGGCAATTGCCAGAGATATGGCCAAAATATGCCGCGACACGGGCATCGACTCCTTCCCTCTGCACGACAAAAAGGCCCAGCAATGGTCTGGAAACCTCGATCGTTGGCTCCGCCGGGCCCGGGCCGAACTCGAAATGACGGCCATCGAGGCCCGCGCCACTCAACAGGCGAAGGCGGCCACGCGGTGCGGAAAACGCTGACGTGGACATTCCATAGGCATTTCACAACGCCCACGCCGGTTTCGACGCAAAATCTTTGACGCCTGCATGGACCTTGCGCTCTGGGCCGACGGTGTCGCCTCGACTGGTTTTGCGCGTTGGAATACCCCTCCGGCAGCCGAAAGACAAAGCGGATCGCTAGAGTCGTAACTGTCGTCCAGGCTCTATCTCGGGGAAATGCCGCGGCCGCAACCGGCATGGAGCCGCTGGAGTCTCAGGAGGAGACCTATTATGGCGACACCATGGATTGTCCGGTCGTTGGCCATCGTGGCGGCGTGTGCTTTACCGCTGAGTGGCTTCTCCGCGATTACCCTCGCGCTGTCGCCCGGCGATTTTTATGAAACAGGGTCCGACCCCGTTGCCCCGCGGCTTTCCGCTCAAGACACCGACGATGCCCAAGGACAGGTGAAAAGCGACGAGGAAACGGCCGGGACGAACGTCGCCGAGAAAAAAGACGATCCGCCGGACAAAGACGACCTGGACCTGCTCGACTTGAACCTGAAGGATTTGTCCCAGGTCGCGGTGAAGTCGGCGTCGGCCGCCATGAACGCGGAGGTCTCGACCGTTTCACGGACCGAGAGCACGGTGGGCCGCTCGCCGGCGGCCGTCTACGTCATCACCAACGAGATGATCCGCCGCAGCGGCGCGCGAAACCTGCCCGAGGTCTTGCGCCTGGCGCCCGGCGTCCAAGTGGCGCGCGTCACGACCAACACCTGGGCGATTTCGATCCGGGGATTCAACGACCGTTACGCCAACAAGGTGCTCGTGCAGATCGACGGCCGCGCGGTCTACACGCCGGCGTTCGGCGGCGTGCTCTGGGACATGCAGCAAATTCTGCTGGAAGACGTCGAACGGATCGAGGTGATCCGCGGGCCCGGAGCGACCGTCTGGGGCGCCAACGCCGTCAACGGCGTAATCAACGTGGTGACGAAAGAAGCGGCCGGCACGCAGGGACTTTACGCCGAGTCGGGCGGCGGCAGCGAACATCGTTCGTTCAACGCGCTGCGGGCCGGCGGCCGACAGGGCGACCTGCATTGGCGAGCCTACGGCATCCAGGCGGACGACGCCCCCGGCTACACGACGCTTCCGGGCGGCGCCTGGGATTCGCTCCGATACGGCCAGGGCGGGTTCCGCATGGACTGGACGCCCACGCGGCAAGACACGCTGACCCTGCAGGGCGATTTTTACGGCGGGCACAGCACGCTCGCCTGGGGAGCGGAACCCGCGCTGCTCATGCGGCCCAAGGACATGCGGACCACGAATTTCCTGGGCCGTTGGACGCGCGAGCTTGACGACGAGGCCGACTGGTCGGTGCAGATGTACTATGACAATTGGAATTTCGTCGCCGGCGATCCGGCGCCCGAATGGGAAAATCAGAACACCTTCGACCTCGACTCTCAGTACCACGTCAAACTCGGTTCGCGCCACGACGTCGTGTGCGGTTTCGGCTATCGGAACTACGAAACCCTGCTGGTGGACTCTCAACCGGCCCTCCGCGCGTTCGTTCCGCCGCAAGACACGTTCGACATCATCAGCTACTTTGTCCAGGACACGATCGAGTTGCATCCCGACCGCCTGTTCCTGACGGCCGGCGTCAAGTTGGAACACAACGATTTCACGAATTTCGAATACCAGCCAAGCATCCGGCTGCTCACGGCGCTCAACGATCGCACGGCGATTTGGGGCGCGATTTCTCGCGCGGTCCGCGTACCGTCGGTCGCCGACCGCGACGCGGTGCTCTACGGCGGTTTCATCCAGGGCAGCCGGGCCGTGCGCTCCGAGGACGTGATCGCCTACGAGGCCGGCATTCGCCGTCAACCCACCGAAAAACTGTACTGGGACCTGGCGGTATTCTTCAATCGCTACGATAACCTGATCGGTCTTTATCCGTTGCTGCCGCCGCCGGACGTCGTCTCCAACGTGGGCTTCGGAGACACCTATGGATATGAGTTGGTGATCACGTATGAAGTGAATCCGACGTGGCGTCTGCGCGGTTCCCACAGTTTTTTGGTCGAAGACATTTCCTACGTTCCCAATGCCGGCCCGTTCGTTGGCGCGCCGGGACGGAACCCGCGCAACCAGTTTTTCCTCACCTCGGGCTGGGATCTTTCGCGGACCACGACGCTCGACGTGATCGGCCGCTACGTCGATAACCTGGCGTCGGGAATCCCCCATTATTTTGTCATGGACGTTCGCCTGGCTTGGCTGCCGCGGGAAAATCTGGAAATCGCGGCAGTGGGTCAAAACCTATTGGATGACCACCATCCCGAATTCACCGATTTCGGCATTGCCACCGAGGTTCCGTCGGGCGTCTACGGCATGGTTTCTTGGAGATATTGAGAGACGCCGTCGCAAGGACTCCGAATTTTAATGAGGAAACGCATCATGGCGACACGACGGATTGCTCGCTCGTTGGCCATCGTGACGGCATGCATTCTGCTAGGCAGCGGGCTCTCCGCGGTCGGCCTCGCGCAATCGTTCGGAAATCTTTATGCGTCAGGATCCGACCCCGTTGCCCCGCGGCTTTCCGCCCAAGAGGTCGACGAGAAAGCGACCGAGGCGGACGCCGAAGCGAAGAAGAATGACAAAGAGGACAAAGACGACCTGGACCTGCTCGACTTGAATCTGAAGGATTTGTCCCAGGTCGCGGTGAAGTCGGCCTCCTCCGCCATGAACGCCGAGGTCTCGACCGTTTCGCGGACCGAGAGCACGGTGGGCCGCTCGCCGGCGGCCGTCTACGTCATCACCAACGAGATGATCCGCCGCAGCGGCGCCCGCAACGTGCCCGAGGCCCTGCGTCTGGCGCCGGGCGTCCAAGTGGCGTGGATCACGACCAACACCTGGGCGATTTCGATCCGGGGATTCAACGGAATTTTCGCGAACAAACTGCTCGTGCAGATCGACGGCCGCGCCGTCTACACGCCGGGCACGGCCAGCGTGCATTGGGACCAGCAGCAAGTCCTGCTGGAGGACGTCGAGCGGATCGAAATCATTCGGGGGCCCGGAGCGGCCGTCTGGGGCGCCAACGCCGTGAACGGCGTGATCAACATCGTGACCAAGTCGTCCACCGAGACCAACGGCATTTACGCTTACAGCGGCGGCGGCAACGAGCATCGCTCGTTCAACGCGGTCCGCGCCGGCGGCCGGCGGGACAATCTGAATTGGCGGGTCTACGGCATGCAGACGGACGACGGGCCCGGCTATTGGGATCAGCCCGGCGGCGCTTGGGATGCCTTTGAGTTCGGCCAAGGCGGATTCCGCATGGACTGGACCCCGAACTCTTGGGACACGCTGACTTTGCAGGGCGACTTCCTCGGCGCGAAAGAGACCTATCAACAATACGCCTTCCCGGGCTACTTGCGGGAACCGGAAGACGTTCGAACGACCAACTTCCTGGGACGCTGGACCCGAAAGCTCGACGACGATCGCGACTGGTCCCTTCAGACGTACTACGATAACTTCAGACGAATGCTCACGGGGGAAATGCCGCGGTTGATCAACCTAAACACCTTCGACTTCGATTCACAGTATCACGCGAAGCTCGGCGATCGGCACGACGTCGTGTGTGGCTTCGGCTATCGGAACTACGAGAGCACCGAAGTCGAGAACGGGTTTATTTCCTTCGATCCGCCTCGAGATGCGTTCGACGTCATCAGCTATTTTGTGCAGGACACCCTCGAACTGCGCCCGGACCGCCTCTTCCTGACGGCCGGCGTCAAGTTGGAACACAACGACTTCACGAACTTCGAATACCAGCCGACCATCAGGCTGCTCGTGGCCCCCGACGATCGTACGGCGATCTGGGGGGCCGTTTCGCGGGCCGTTCGCACGCCGGCGATTAATGAGCGCGATATCAACTTCCTCCAGGGTTTCATTCTCGGGAACAAAGACCTCCGCAGCGAAGACATGCTCGCCTATGAGTTGGGCATCCGCCGACAGCCCACCGACAAGCTCTACTGGGATCTGGCCGCCTTCTTCAACCGCTATGACAATCTGGTCGGCGTGACGCCGTTGTTTCCAGTTCTGCCCGAGGTCGTTTCGAACGTAGGCCGCGGTGACACCTACGGCTATGAGCTGGCCGTCACCTACGAAGTCAACCCCGACTGGCGGCTGCGAGGCTGCTACACCTTCCTCGTTGAAGACATCGACTACCCCGCCGGCACCGCGACGTACGTGGTCACGCCAGGCCTGAATCCCAGAAATCAGTTTTCTCTCCAATCCGGCTGGGATCTCTCCCAAGCAACCAAGCTGGATATGATCTGGCGTTACGTTGACAATCTCGCGGCCGGCGTGCCGCACTACCTGGTCATGGACGTCCGCGTGGCAAGGCAGTTTCGCAACGGCATAGAAGTGGCCCTGGTCGGCCAGAACCTGCTGGACGACCATCATCCCGAGTTCTCTGACTTCTCCGGGTGTACCGAAGTCCCCGCCGGCGTCTACGGCATGGTCTCCTGGCGGTATTGAATCGACGCAAATACGCCCTCAAGAACGCTTTTCGCGCGGAATCCGGGGGCTCTGGGCACATTGCCGAATCACTGAGGTCCGTTCCGCTTGTGCGTGCCGTGTCGGTCGCGCGGGCTGACCGCTTCCTGCCCGTTTTAGCGAGTTGAACAGCCGAAACAGTAGAAAGGGATTTTTGGCGAGGGTCGGTTGCCACTCGCTCATGCCCGCCACTTCTTGATGCCGACCTCGCCCGGGACCGTCCCTGCCCATGCCACGGGGCTGAAGGAGAGCGTGGCGTCCATTGTCCATTGTGATGGAGGAGCTTGCCGTGGCGCCACTACGAATCGCCCATGTTTTGGGGACGGCGTTCTTGATCGCCGTTTTCCTTGCCGGCGGACCGGCAACACGGGCGGTGGCCCAATCGCCGCGCGATCTCTACCAGACGGGCCCCGACCCCATTGCGCCCGAACTGCCCCCCGCGGACCGTGACTTGAACGAGGATGCGCAAACGGAGCCACCCCTTTCGGGACAAGAATCCTCGTCGAAAGAAGCGGAACAGCCAAACGACAAAGACGACCTGGACCTGCTCGACTTGAACCTGTAGGATTTGTCCCAGGTCGCGGTGAAGTCGGCGTCGCCCGCCATGAACGAGGAAGTCTCGACCGTCTCGCGGACCGAGAGCACGGTGGGCCGCTCGCCGTCGGCCGTCTACGTCATCACCAACGACATGATCCGCCACAGCGGCGCCCGCAATCTCCCCGAGGCCCTGCGTCTTGTCCCGGGTGTTCAAGTGGCGCAGGTCACGAAAACCACCTGGGCGATCTCGATCCGCGGATTCAATGCCCGTTACGCGAATAGCCTGTTGGTTCAGATCGACGGCCGCGCGGTCTACACGCCGGGCTTCGGCGGGGTGTATTGGGATCAGCAACAAGTGTTGTTGGACGACGTCGAGCGGATCGAAGTCATCCGCGGCCCCGGCGCGACGGTCTGGGGCGCCAACGCCGTCAACGGCGTGATCAACATTGTCACGAAGCCCTGTGACGAGACCCAGGGGCTTCTTGTGCAAAGCGGCGGCGGCGACGAGCACCGGTCCTTCAACGCTTTGCGCGGCGGCGGCCGGCAGGGCGACCTCCGTTGGCGTTTATCGGGAATCCAGGCGGACGACGCCCCCGGCTACACGACGCTTCCGGGCGGCCCATGGGATTCGCTGCAACTTGGGCAGGGAAGCTTCCGGATGGACTGGACCCCCAGCCGGCGCGATACATTGACCTTGCAGGGCGACTTCCTGGGCGAGAAGGAGACCTTTCGGCTCTTCGAGTTCCTTGGCCCGGAACAGCGAGAGCCGGAGGACGTTCGCGCGACCAACTTTCTGGGCCGATGGACTCGCAAGTTGGACGACGAGACGGACTGGACCGTCCAGATGTACTACGACAACTGGCAGCGATTGGCCGTCGGCGGCGTCTACCAGTTGCAGAACCAGAATACGTTCGATCTTGATTCCCAATACCACGCCAAGATGGGAGACCGGCACGACGTCGTCTGCGGGTTCGGCTATCGAAATTACGAGATGACGCTCGACGTCCAAGGACCGTCGGAGTACACGTTCGTTCCGCCGTACAACGCGTTCGACATCATCAGTTACTTCGCGCAGGACACGATCGAGCTTCGGCCCGACCGACTCTACGCAACCCTGGGCATCAAGTTCGAGCACAACGATTTCACGAATTTCGAGTACCAGCCATCGGCCAAGCTGCTCTGGTCGCCGGACGAACGGACGGCGTTCTGGGGGTCGATTAGCCGGGCCGTCCGGACGCCGTCAGTCGCCGAACGCGACATCGTGCTCTACGGCGGCCTGATTCGCGGCACGCGGAGCCTCCGTTCGGAAGACTTGCTGGCCTACGAATTGGGCATGCGGCGGCAGCCGAGCGACCGGCTCTATTGGGACCTGGCCGTGTTCTACAATCGTTACGACAATCTGATCGGAACCTATCCCGTGTTTCCGCCGCCTTCCTCGACCGCCAACATCGGCTACGGCGGCACTTACGGCTACGAACTGCTCGTCACCTACGAGATGAACCCGAACTGGCGTCTGCGAGGCGCTTACAGTTTTCTGGTCGAGGATATTTCCTACGGCGCGAGCGGTGGGCCCTTCTATGTCAACCCGGACAGCAATCCCAGGAATCAATCTTTCCTCCATTCCACCTGGAATCTCTCGCAAACCGTCACGTTCGACATGATCCTGAGATACGTCGACCGGCTGGCGACGGGCGTTCCTCGCTATCTCGTGATGGATGTCCGGTTGGGTTGGGAGCCTCGCAAGAATCTGGAATTGGCCGTCGTCGGCCAGAACCTGCTGGACGACCATCATCCCGAGTTCAATGATTTCTTCGGCGTGACCGAAGTCCCCGCCGGCGTCTACGGCATGGTCTCCTGGCGGTATTGATTGCCGGAATTACGCCTTCGAAGGCGAGTTTCTCGCGGGATCCGGGGGCTCTGGGCACATTGCCGAATCACTGCGGCTTGTGCCGCCTGTGCGTGCCGTGTCGGTCGCGCGGGCGTGCGCACGATTCCCGAGGTCGTTCCGCCCCATTTTTCCAAAAGCCGGTAACTATCACGGGACCGGAATCGGTTGTGCCGCGTATGCGAGTTGTATCGATCATGCCGACCGATTGAGTAAATCCCCTGAAAAAAGACTCGACGGTCGAAACAGAAATAGGGAAGCTGTCGGGCGATAACGGCAAGTCTCGCGTTTTCACGGTCCCGGTCGGGACGGCGCGCGAAAGCGTGGCGACATGACGGAAATAACGACGCCGAATCCTTCACGGGGGGGTGTGCCATGACGACGCGACGGATCGCGTGCATTCTAGGGGCCGGTTTGTTCTTGACGGTCCTCTTGCTTTTCGGCGGTCTTCGCACGACCGCGTTCGCGCAGTCGGCCGACGATCTTTACCAACCGGGGCCCGACCCGATCGCTCCGGCGCTGCCGTCGGGCGATCTCCGTCCGGGCGACGTCCTGGGGCGGCCCGAAGCGCCGCTGCCGTCGCCGGAGGCGACCGACAAAGACAAAGATGGCAACGGCAAGGACGATCTGGACATGTTGGACATGGACCTGAAGCAGTTGTCCCAGGTCGCCGTGAAAGCCCCGTCGATGGCATTGGAAGTGTCGAGCGTTTCGAAGACCCAGAGCACGGTCGGTAAATCGCCGGCGGCCGTTTTCGTCATCACCAGCGAAATGATCCGCCGCAGCGCGGCCAACAACATTCCCGACCTGCTGCGGCTGGTGCCGGGACTGGAAGTCGCTCGGATCGACGCCCATAGCTGGGCCATTTCCTCGCGCGGGTTCAACGGACGTTTTGCCAACAAGCTCTTGGTGTTGGTCGACGGCCGGACCATTTACACGCCGATGTACGCGGGCGTCTACTGGGACGTCCAGGACGTGCTGCTGGAGGACATCGAGCGGATCGAGGTGATTCGTGGTCCCGGCGGAACCCTCTGGGGCGCCAACGCGGTGAACGGCGTGATCAACATCATCACGAAACGAACCCAGGACACGCAGGGCACGTACCTCAGCTCGGGCGGAGGGAACGAGGACCTGAACCTGAACGAGTTCCGCTACGGCGGCCAACTCCGCGACGACATGTACTACCGCCTCTACGGACGCAGCAGCGAGCACGACTCGGGTTGGTTGGCCGGGGGCGCGCACGACGACTGGCGCGACGGCTGCGCCGGGTTCCGCGTCGACTGGGAGCCCGACCGCGACAAGTCGAACCTGATCACCGTGCAGGGCGACTACTACGTGGCCCGCGAGGGCGTCCAAGCCACGATCGTCACGCCGAATCCTCCCACTTATAGCAGTTCGATCATCGAGGACGAACAACCCACCGGCGGCAACGTCGTGGCCCGATGGACCCATCAATTCAACGACGAGTCGGATTGGGTCCTGCAAGCCTATTTCGACCAGTTCCGGCGCTGGACCAGCGTGTGGACGCAGAATATCACGACGTACGACATCGACTTCCAGCACCGCTTCCCCTTGGAGCTTCGGCGGCGCCACGACCTGATCTGGGGAACCAATTTTCGTCAGATCCACGATCGGGAAAGCATGTACAGCTTCAACGCCGATTTCGACCCGCTCGAACGGACGATGAATCTATTCGGCATGTTCGTCCAGGACCAGATCACGCTGGTCGACGAACGGCTGTTCTTCATCGCGGGCTCGAAGTTCGAGCAGAATTCCTTCACCGGCTTCGAGTACCAGCCGAGCGGACGCGTGCTGTACACGCCCGACGAACAACACTCCCTCTGGGCGGCCGTCTCCCGCGCGGTCCGCACGCCCGACCGCTACGACGATAACGGCTATCTCACCGGGCCGGCCCAGCCCTTTTTTCCTCCCTTCAACCGTTTTTTCCCCCGATACGAAGGCGATTCCAACGTCATCTCCGAGGACATGATGGCCTATGAAATCGGCTACCGGGCACAGCCCACGGAACGGTTCGCCTATGATATCGCCCTGTTTTTCAACCGCTACGACAACATCATCGCTTTTCAATTTGGCGAGATGAGCGATTGGTACATGGACCAAGGCCAATTGATCATCCCCGCCTTTGAACTCAACGCGGCCCGAATGGACACCTGGGGCATCGAAGTGAGCACGGATTACAACATGACCGAGCGATGGCGGCTGTCGGCCGCTTACACGTTCCTCAACATGGAGCTGGCCCTGCCCAACGGCATGTTGATCAGCAGCTACGCTGATCCGGGATTCAATCCGTGCAACCAGGCGCGATTGATGTCCCATTGGGATCTAGGGGAAAAATGGCAATTCGACATGATCGTGCGCTACGTCGACAGTCTGGCCGGACCGGTTCTCTACTCGGGCCCGCCTTGGGTCGATTCCTACGTGACGATGGACTTGCGGCTCGCCTGGATCCACTCCAAACATCTGGAAGTCTCCGTGATCGGGCGCAATCTGTTGGATAACCACCACCAGGAAATGCTTGACTACGGGTCGCCGATGTACGTCAACACCGAAGTCGAGCGGAGTGTGTTCGGCCGCATGACGTGGCGATACTAGAACCGCGGCGGGCTCGGCGGAAAAAGGGGGACTGGCTCCGTGGCCCAAGTAGGCGTGGCAGTGGAAAAAACGTCGCCACGGACCGTATTGGCGGGAATACCTTCGTCAAGGCGACGGAGCCAGTCCCCTTTGGTGACTCCTGAACCCGCGCGGTGGAGTTACCCGTAGCCGCCCATGCCGAAGAACAACTGCCGCTTGAGCAAGCGGTAGAACCAAAAATCTTCCGGCATTTCCTCGCCCGGCAGATGGTGGCTCGTGCGCGGTTCCGACGCGGCGAGTTCGGCCGGCAGGTCGCGTCCGCTGTAGTCCGTCGCGCCCTGCTCGCGGAAAAACTCGGCCAACTCTCGCGGATGCTCGAGGATGACGCAACCTCGCGTCCGCTCTTGCGCAAACCGCTGAAACGCCCGCAGGAACGTGCTTCCGTCGATGGTGGCGAACAGGTCGCCGTCGTGGTCGCGGATGGTTTCGCAAGCTACCGACAGCGGCGGACACGGCTCGATGCTTCCGCGCGGGCCGATGTGAAACCCAAGCCCCAGCGCGGCCGGACAGACGGCCCGGCCTTCGGCGTCCCAATAGGTGTCGATGATGAGAATGGGATGCCGCCGGCGCAGCTCCAGCAGGCGGCGGCGCAATTGGACCATCTGCTCGCGCCCCACGCAAAGCTCCGGCGACGGATCGGCGCCCACCGGACGAAAAACGTAGTACCACAGGTACATGGCCCCTCGGGCGATCAGATCTTGGACGTAGTCGTCGGACGTTACCTCGTCCAGGTTTCGGCCCGTGACGGTCGTGGCCACGCCGAAGAGAATTTTTCGCCGCTGAAGACGCCGCAGGCCGGCGGCGACCGCGGCAAACACGCCCGGGCCGCGCCGCGCGTCGTTGGTGGTCGCCGGCCCGTCGAGACTCACCAGCGGCGTGACGTTGCCCAACGCCGCGATCCGCTCGACGTTCGACTCGTCGAAAAACGTTCCGTTGGTGATGATCTGAAAATAACAGTCGGCATGTCGGGCCGGGATGTCGAGCGCGTCGGGGTACAGCATCGGCTCGCCGCCCAGCAAGGTGTGGAAACGGACCCGCTGCCGGCGGCCGGAGTCGATCATCGCGTCAACTTCCTCGTGGCCAAGCCGATCGGTCGCACCGCCCCCGGCGATCCAGCAGCCGCGACACCGCAGATTGCACGCATTGGTCAGCGCGAAGAACAGGAACGGCGGGAACAGTTCGCCCCTCGCGACGCGGCGGCGATAGGCCCGCATCGCGCGGCCCGACGGCGCCACCCAAAGCCGGGCGGCCTTGAAAAGCAGCCGCGGCGAAACCTCCGTGGCCAGGCGATAAGCAAGTCGTGCGAGCATGATGCGGGTGGAAACTAATACGCGGGACATTATGTCCAACTTTTCCGAATGCCCAACTTTTCCGAGCCGCGACCGTAAGGAAGCGGTTGTGAACGTCACGGGCTACAACCGCTTCCTTACGGTCGCGGCTCGGATTTCAATGCCCGGACACCTTCACCTACTTTCGTGGAACCATTCATTATAACCCAATCCACCCGCCGCCGCACGACTCGACACGGACGAGCCCCCCGTTTAGACTGAAAGGAATGCGAATACGGCCTTCGTCCGTACTCATCTCGCTCCGCGAGATGTCCACGGAGGACCGTGCCATTATGTCAGACGCCTCTATGCGTGTCATCTCGCGGAGCGAGATGAATACGTTATTGCATCCCGCCTTCCTAAACCCCGATGATCGACATCGAGCAACTCATCGAGACGCGAGAAACCGTCCTGCGCGATCTGCTATCGCGGCGGACCGAGGCCGGTCATTGGGTCGGGCGGCTCTCGGCCTCCGCCTTGTCGACCGCCACGGCTGTCAGCGCGCTGGCCCTGATCGATCGTCACGCGACCGACGGACCACGTTATCGAGGCCTCATCGACCGGGCGATCGATTGGCTCGTCGGCCAGGTGAACGACGACGGCGGCTGGGGCGACACCGACCGGAGCCGCTCGAACCTCGCCACCACGATGCTTGTACTCGCGGCGATCTATCTGGCCGGCGCGGACGACGTATGCCGTGACCTATTGCGCCGAGCCGACGACTACGCGCGCCGCGAAGGCGGCGTCGCCGGATTGCGCCGACGCTACGGCCGCGACAAGACGTTCGCCGTGCCGATTCTGACGAACTGCGCCTTGGCCGGACTGGTCCCCTGGACCGACGTGGCTTCCCTGCCGTTCGAGCTGGCCTGCCTGCCGCATGGGCTGTTGCGTTTTTTGCGGCTGCCCGTGGTCAGTTACGCCCTGCCCGCGTTGGTGGCAATAGGTCAGGCACGGTATTTTCACGCGCGGCCTCGCAATCCGCTCGCGCGATTCACGCGGCGTCTGGCGGTCGGGCCGAGCCTGAAAAAACTTCGGGCCATGCAGCCGGCCGGCGGCGGATACCTCGAAGCCGTGCCGCTGACCAGCTTTGTTGTGATGAGCCTGGCCGCGACGGGCCGATCGGCTCATCCGGTGGCGGCCGACGGCGTGCGGTTTCTTTGCAATTCGGTCCGCGAGGACGGAAGCTGGCCGATCGACACAAATCTGGCCGCGTGGAATACGACGCTGGCCGTCAATGCAATGCCCGTGGAACTCCTGGCGAAGTTGGAAAATCGTGAATCGCTTCGCGCGTGGATCGTGAACTGCCAACATCGGGCCGTGCATCCGTTCACGCGAGCGGCGGCCGGCGGTTGGGGATGGACCGACGCGCCCGGCGCCGTGCCCGACGCCGACGACACGGCCGGGGCGCTGTTGGCGCTGGCACGGTTGGAGTCAATAAGCAATCCCCGGGTGGCATGGCCTCGCTTGCGTGGCCATGTTCCAATGCCTTTGCCGAGCCGCGACCGTAAGGGAGCGGTTGAACGCCTTTCAAGCCGCAACCGCTCCCTTACGGTCGCGGCTCGGTTTGCTCATGTCGTTGCCGACGGTGTACGCTGGCTTTTGGAGCTTCAAAACGCCGACGGCGGATGGCCCACCTTCTGCCGCGGCTGGGGCGCCTTGCCCTTCGACCGAAGCGGCGCCGATCTGACGGCCCACGCGCTACGAGCGTTGCACGCTTGGCGCGACGTGTCGCCGCGAAAGATCGACGCGGCCGTCGAACGAGGATTAGCGTATCTCGCGCGGACCCAACGCGACGACGGTTCGTGGACGCCGCTGTGGTTCGGCAACGAGCATGAGCCAAACGAGGAAAATCCCATTTACGGCACGGCCCGCGTGCTGTTGGCCTATCGCGATCTTGGACGGATCGAAACCGAGGCGGCCTGCCGCGGGCTGGGCCGGTTGGGTTCCCGCCAAAACGCGGACGGCGGCTGGGGGGGCGATCTGGGCCGAGTGTCCAGCGTCGAGGAAACGGCCGTGGCGACCGAGGCTCTGCTAGCCGGCGGGGCGGATCCCGCGATGCAAGCGGCGGCCGAGCAAGGACTTGCCTGGCTGGCGCGCGCGGCGGCCGAAAATCGGCATCAAGAGCCCTCGCCGATAGGTTTTTACTTCGCCCGGCTGTGGTATTATGAATCCATGTACCCGCTGGTCTTCGCCGCCTCGGCGCTCACTCGCGCGGTCGAACGGTTCGCCGAAAAAGACACGTAGGGTGGGGCGGCCGAAGCTAGGATCAGTCTGGCCGACTCGTTGACGTTATTGGCACAAACAACCGCCGCCCCACCAGCATCATGGATAGTTATTCTGGAAATGGAACCGCGGATAAACGCGGATGAAGATACGTTGGTGCGTCACGACGCAGCCTACAGGTTGTCAGGCACAGCCTGACCTACGCAGGATGATCTGAAATCTCAAATTTGAGATTTCAGATTCTTCCGTCCCCCAAATCCCGAAATCCCAAAATCCCTCCTCCCTCCTTCCCTTGCCCCTTCCCAACCACGATCTTCGAACGACTCCCGCGGCGGCCAAGCCGGCGCGGTTGAAACGGGTTCCGCCGGCGCGAGAGCTGCGCGATCGGATTCGGCGTTGCGTCGTCGAAACGGCCGACGCCCTAGACAAGAGCCGGCCGCTGGATCGGCATGAACTGGAGACGCGGTCGAGACAAATCCTCGAATCGCTCGCCGAGCCGGAGGACTACCTGGGCTGGACGATGGTCGCGCTCGGCTCGGCTTTCTGGCGTGATCAGGTGGCCGCCACGCCCTATTCTCGGCGGTTGCTGCTGCTGCCCCATTGCCTGCGCGACGTCGATTCGTGCCCGGGCCGTTACAACGAGCTGGGCCTGCTCTGCCAGGGGTGCGGCGCGTGCCGGTTGCGCGACCTGCGCGAGCGGGCCGAACGACTCGGCTACAACGTGCTGATCGCCGAGGGCTCGCCCGTGGTGATGCAGCTTA
>Ga0209342_10002619_pt1 | contig 19143 bp, 15 predicted proteins | sample RifCSP16_2_FD_184023 | JGI IMG/M metagenome (GOLD analysis project Ga0209342, IMG submission 184023) | Soil microbial communities from Rifle, Colorado - Rifle CSP2_sed 16_2 (SPAdes) (version 2) | ecosystem: Environmental > Terrestrial > Deep subsurface > Rock core/Sediment | place: Rifle... | reverse complement strand
GAACCGGCTTATTCAGGAAATAATAGGCGCCTTTATCAAGAACAATATCCGAAAGCTCTACCTCATTATAACCGGTAATGGCTATAATCGGGGTCGTGACATTATATTCCGATTTTAAAACATCGAGGGCAAGCAACCCGTTTTTCGGGTCCGGATTGTCGCCTGTATGGTAGGGTAGTGAAAGGTCCAGCAGAATCGTATCCCAATATGTTTTGCCGACAAGAGTCAATAATTCTTCTACTGTGGTCGCTGTTTCGATGAAATAGTTTTCATCGGATATTTCAAGAATTTTTGATATGGCCCGCAAAGCCAGTGCATCATCATCAACAATCAGAATACTGATATCCCTTTTTGTATCAATCAAGATTTTCTTACTGAATGGAAGCATATGCTGATGATTCGCCTCAATGACACTTAAAGAAATACAATCCAGTTATGAAACTATATTTTAATAATATCCTTAATAATGCCGTTCAGTCAAGAAATTATTACTACGAATCTTCCAAATATAGATATCATTCAAATTAAGGTTATCTGATATTTAACCATATTCACTCCAATCGCACATGAAGGCGTGGAAAAAAGCATAGCGAATTAGCATGGTATGCGACTATTCCAGTATATGAATTGACAGTTTTGGATTAATTTTTAAATTGCACATGGAAATGCACAGTTTTAACGACTATATTCAATTGTAACTGAATACTATGGAACCACGAAAACTTATAATTATACCCGTATATAACCAGGAACAACAAATTCTGAAAAACCTTGCTGTTCTAAAAGAGCTCAATACAGATATTCTCATGGTTGACGACGGCTCCACGGATAATACCTACCATGTCATAAAAAATCATGCGTGGCTGAAATATATCAAACATGAAATTAACCTCGGCATAGGTGCTGCCATCATTACCGGATATGAATATGCCCGAGATATTGAGTATGAAGTAATCATATTACTGGATCTCAATAACACCCGGTTCAGTGAAGAACTATCACCACTCCTGGAAAACATCAGATATGGATACGATATAGTCAACAGCAGCAGGATTTTGGAAAATTTCAATTATCGGGAAATACCGCAGAATTTTATTGAAATTACATCAGTTCTTGCAGATCAAATTAAGGAGATAACCGACTACGACCTGACTGATCCTCTGTCGGGTATCAAGGCAATACGTGTTGATGCATTAAAAAACATGGAACTGACTGAACTCAATCACGGCCTGTATCTTCAACTATGGATACAGGCACATTACTTCGGATTGACCATATTGGAAATCCCGGCCCAATCGGGAGCCGGCTTCGGAAAAGAGCTCACCGCATATGACAACCCTATGGAACTTTTCATGTCATTAATTGATACTGAAAAGTTTCTCTATACCAAGAAAAATCTTAATTAACAATCACCTTGATGATTTCAATATGGATCAGAATATTTTTCCTATTCCAGCTATTTATGGATTGACAAAAAACCGGCCATCAGTATTACAAGCTGACTCTTGGAGAGCTTAGAATTTTTCATGTAAGGTAACCTGATCAGTTGATGTCCAAACCCGTAATAATTCAGAGCGATAATACTCTGCTGCTTGAAGTTGATAATGCTGACTTTGAAAACGCACGAGATTCTATAGCACAGTTTTCCGAGCTGATAAAAAGTCCAGAGCATATTCATACCTATAAAATTTCCCCTCTCTCACTGTGGAATGCAGCTGCGTCCGGCCTAACATACCAGAATATCATGAATATCCTTAAACAATATTCCCGGTATGAAATACCTGAAATCGTCATCACCACCATTAAAGAACAAATGCGGCGGTATGGCCTTTTAAAACTTATTCAGCGTGATAACGATATCATACTGATATCCAATGATGCCATACTCCTTAATGAAATCTGTAACACCAAAAAAATACAGCAGTTCATAGATACGCGTTTAGATGATAATGAGGTAAAAATACGAAAAAATTATCGCGGGCACATCAAGCAGGCTCTCATTAAAATCGGCTTTCCCGTTGAGGATCTGGCCGGATATGAAGACGGCGACCCGTGCCCGATATCAGTGAAGCAAACTTCATCAAAAGGCCATTCCTTTAACATCCGCGACTATCAGCAGAGCTCAGTTAATTCTTTTTATCGCGGCGGCGGGCCGGAAGGCGGAAGCGGTATTGTCGTATTGCCCTGCGGAGCGGGAAAAACAATCGTGGGTATTGCTATCATGAGCCTGTTGCAAACAGAGACCCTTATCCTGGTAACCAATACCATTGCTCTCCGGCAATGGAAGGAAGAGCTCCTTGATAAAACACATCTCGAAGCTGACCATATCGGGGAATTCTCAGGAGAGAAAAAAGAAATTCGGCCGATAACCATAGCGACCTATAACATTCTCACATACCGGAAAGATAAAAACGGCCCCTTTCTCCATTTTGATTTGTTCAACTCAAAAAACTGGGGCCTGATCATTTACGATGAAGTACATCTCCTGCCCGCGCCGGTTTTCAGAATGACATCGGAAATCCAGTCGAAGCGCCGTCTCGGCCTCACCGCCACGCTCATTCGGGAAGACGGGATGGAAGCGGACGTATTCAGCCTCATCGGTCCCAAAAAATTCGATATGCCTTGGAAAACACTTGAAAAGTCAAACTGGATCGCCAAGGCACTGTGCACTGAAATCAGAATAGATCTTCCGGACAATCTGAGAATGAAATACTCGCTGGCCAAAGATCGTGAAAAATTCAGGATCGCATCAGAAAACCATGAAAAAATCAAGATTGTCAGATCAATAATCGACACTCATGATAATTCAAACATTCTGATAATCGGACAGTACATATCACAATTGAAGGAAATAGCCGATCAATTTAAATTTCCCATGATTACCGGAAGCACATCGATCGCGGAGCGTGAAGAATTATACCACCAATTCAAGGAAGAAATCATCAAGATACTCGTGGTATCCAAAGTGGCCAATTTTTCAATTGATCTCCCGGATGCCAACGTGGCTATACAGATATCGGGGACATTCGGATCACGCCAGGAAGAAGCACAGCGTTTGGGAAGAATTCTACGCCCCAAGAAGGGTGATAACAAGGCATATTTTTACACAATCATCACATCAAATTCCGTCGAGGAAAAGTTCGCCCACAACCGGCAATTATTTTTAACAGAGCAGGGCTACACGTATATTATCCTTAACGAAGAAATGTTCCGGGGACAATTCAAATGATGTGCACCTCGCGCCGCCATTTGGCTTGCGAGAGTCTTTATTTTATCTCTTCGCTGATTGCGGCAAAATCAGTGACACAATCATCATCGCCGAGGTCCAGAAGCTTCACTCCTACGGTAGCCCGTCCCTGAGTCGATACATCCTCTGCCAGCAGGCGAATTGCCATGCCGTTCTTTGAGGTGATGATAATCTCATCGCTATTATAGACGGATTTTATGCCGCTTGAATGGCCATTTTTTTCCGTGATCTTCACGTATACCATGCCCTTGCCGCCCCTCCCCTTATTGGAAAAATTCTGGTAATTAACCCGCTTCCCGTATCCTTTTTCCGTTATAACAAAGAGAGATGAGTTCTTCTTCACGATATCATTCCCGATGATGATATCATCCTTACCGAGCCGCATGCCGATAATGCCGGCGGCGTTTCTGCCCATGGAGCGCATCTTCATCAGATTGGTACGAAGGAGGTTTCCGCCCCGCGATGCTATGACAATATCATCCCCCTTCTCAACAACTTTAACATCAACCAGCTCATCGTTCTTTTTCAGGTTCAGGGCGATGATACCGCCCTTCTTGGCATTCTGGAACACATTCATATCGGTCTTCTTTAAAATGCCGTATTTTGTCACCATGCAGAGATATTTTTCGCTCTCAAAATTATCAATGGAGCATATAGCGGTAATATTCTCCTCTGTGGCGAGATTTATTATTCCCTTTAATGACTTGCCCCGACTCGTTTTAGATGCAAGCGGGATCTCATACGCCTTCAAGGCAAAAATTTTCCCTTTATTTGAGAAAAGAAATACAACGTCGTGCGTAGAGGCAACGGTCATCATCTTGATGAAATCTTCTCTCTTTGTCGATATGGCGCTTACGCCTTTTCCGCCCCGGCGCTGCTTCTTGAACGTATCAACCGGCAGCCTGCGGATGAAGCCGTCATTGGTTATGGTAATCACCATATCCTCGTCAGCGATAAGGTCCTCCACATCGAAATCAGTTGAGGTTTCCCCGCCTTTAACGATCTCGGTTCTACGCTTATCGCCATACTTCTGCTTTACTTCCAGGAGTTCCTTCTTGACAAGCTCGAATATCCGGGCCTCGCTTTTCAAAATGGCCTTGAGCTCTTTGATAAGCTTGAGAAGGGCATTCAACTCCTCAACAATCTTGTGAACTTCAAGGCTAGTAAGGCGCTGAAGCCGCATGTCCAGTATGGCTTTTGCCTGAATCTCGGATAAAGCAAAACGCTTGATGAGACGCTTGCCGGCTTCATCAGGATCCTTCGATCCCCGTATTATCTTTATAACTTCGTCGATATTATCAAGGGCGATTTTAAGACCCTGCAGTATATGGGCCCTTTCTTCGGCTTTCTTGAGTTCAAACATCGTTCTCCGAATTATCACTTCTTTTCGGTGGCTGATATAATTGGATATGATATCCTTCAGGTTCAAAATTCGCGGCACATTATCAACCAAGGCAAGAAGTATAACGCCAAACGATGTCTGGAGTGCGGTGTGTTTATAGAGCTGGTTGATGATGATGCTGGTATTGGCGTCCTTTTTGATTCCAATCATAATTCGCATGCCTTTCCGGTCGGACTCGTCCCTGATCTCGGAAATACCTTCTATTACTTTCGAGTTAACCAGTTCGGCGATACGGCTTATAAATACCGCCTTATTGACCTGGTATGGAATCTCCGTGATGAGGATATTCTCCCGCCCTTTATCGTTCTCCTCGACATCAACCTTACCGCGCACCATGATGCTGCCTCGCCCGGTTGTGTATGCCTTGTATATGCCATCGGTACCCATTATGGTAGCGCCGGTGGGGAAGTCAGGCCCCTGTATATATTTCATGAGTTGTTTCACGCCGATGGTGGGGTCGTCGATCATGGCAACGGTTGCGTCAATCACCTCACCCAGATTATGGGGCGGGATCTTCGTCGCCATGCCCACCGCGATTCCTTCGGAACCATTGACTAGAAGATTCGGAAATGATGCCGGCAGCACCTGCGGCTCCTGCCTTGTTTCATCGAAATTGGGAGTGAAATCAACGGTTTCTTTGTCGATATCTTTCAGCAATTCTTCCGCGATTTTATTCAGGCGTGACTCAGTATAGCGGTACGCCGCAGGCGGGTCGCCGTCAACCGAACCAAAGTTCCCCTGCCCGTCTATGATGGGAAGCCGCATTGAGAAATCCTGGGCCATCCGCACCATGGTATCATACACGGCTGTATCGCCGTGGGGATGGTAGTTACCGAGCACCTCACCGACGACTTTCGCAGATTTCACATAAGGCCGGTCACTGCGCCATGCCCGCTCGTTCATGGCGTGGAGTATTCTTCGGTGAACGGGTTTCAGTCCGTCACGAACATCGGGGAGAGCACGACCGACGATAACGCTCATGGCGTAATCAAGATACGAATTTCGCATCTGGTCTTCTATTTCTACTTCTACTATATTTTCCTTATAGTCGCCGCTTTCTGTTTTTTTCTTTGGCACGTTACTATACTCCGCATAAAATTATATGTACATCCTTTCCCAAGCAAGTCGGAGAATGGATGCATGTATACTACAGATCAAGGTTCTGAACATATTTGGCATTTTCTTCAATGAACTTCCGCCGCGGTTCCACGGAATCTCCCATGAGAACGGAAAAAGCCTCCTCAGCCTCCACCTCGTCATCGATCCGCACCTGCATGAGAGTCCTCTTTTGCGGATCCATTGTCGTTTCCCACAGTTGCTCAGGGTTCATTTCTCCAAGACCCTTATACCGTTGTACCGTTGCTTTTGACTTGTCTTGGCTTTTCAGTATCTTATCACGCTCCTCATCGGCATATGCGTAAAAAGAATCCTTGCCGATTTTTATACTGTAAAGCGGCGGTTTGGCAATGTAGAGTAGTCCCTGTTTTATGATATCCGGCATGTAGCGGAAGAAGAATGTCAGCAGCAGTGTCTTGATGTGCGAACCGTCTACATCAGCGTCGGTCATGATTATTATCTTATGATAACGCGTCTTCTCAATATTGAATTCATCCGCACCAATGCCGGTGCCAACGGCAGTTATGATTGTCTTGATCTCATCATTCGATAGAATTTTGTCCAGTCTCGCTTTCTCAACATTGAGAATCTTTCCTTTAAGGGGCAGTATCGCCTGGAAATTTCTATCACGCCCCTGTTTGGCGGAACCGCCGGCAGAATCACCCTCTACGAGGTATAGTTCGCACAGGGCAGGGTCACGTTCAGAGCAGTCAGCCAGCTTGCCCGGCAGCGTGTCGTATTCAAGGGCGCTTTTTCGCCTGGTAAGGTCGCGCGCATTCTTGGCTGCAATGCGCGCCCGGGCGCTCTGAATGCACTTCTCTATGATCTTTTTTGCATCCTGCGGATTCTCTTCAAAATGAAGGCTCAGGTTTTCATTAACGATTGATTCCACGATCCCTTTGACTTCACTGTTGCCGAGCTTCATTTTTGTCTGCCCCTCGTATTGCGGATCAGGCAGTTTGACGCTCACGATGGCGACGAGGCCCTCTCGGACATCATCTCCGCTGAGCTGGGTCACGCTTTTATCAACCTTCATTTCTTTTTTTAAATATTCATTAATGACCCTGGTGAGACCGGATTTAAATCCAATCAGATGGGTCCCCCCCTCATGCGTGTTTATGTTGTTAGCATACGTGAATACGGTTTCCGTATAGGTGTCGATATATTCAAGAGCTATCTCAACATCAACTTTTCCCTTCATGGTATGCAGGTATATCGGCTTTTTAATAATCGGGGTCTTGGTCTCGTTCAGATACTGGACAAAGGAAACTATGCCGCCTTTAAATTGAAACACATGCTCCTTGCCCTTCTTCCTCTCATCGCGAAGCGTTATTTTCACCCCTGCGTTGAGAAACGCAAGCTCGCGCATCCGTTTCGAAAGCGTGTCAAAATTAAAGTCATCAGTCTCAAAAATCTGATCATCAGGCCAGAATACCACTCTGGTACCCGTCTTATTTGATTCCCCGGCGGCCTTCACCTTCCCGGTCGGGACTCCGCGCTTATATGACTGTCTATAGCGTTTACCATCCCTAGAAACTTCAACAGTCAACTCTTTGGATAGCGCATTAACTACGGAAACCCCGACGCCATGCAATCCACCGGATACCTTGTAGGCTTCATTATCAAATTTCCCGCCCGCATGAAGTTTCGTCATGACCACTTCAAGTGCTGACACCTTCATGGTGGGATGGGCTTCAACCGGTATTCCGCGCCCATTGTCAATAACTTCCACGGAATTGTCTTTATTAATAACGATGGTAATAGTATCGCAGAACCCCGCAAGGGCCTCATCTACAGAGTTATCAACAACTTCATATACGAGATGGTGAAGGCCGTAGGAATCGGTTGAACCGATGTACATGGCCGGACGCTTTCTGACCGCTTCGAGTCCTTCAAGGACTTGAATTTTATCGGCGTTGTAATTCTTGGTCATTATTTCTTCTCCAAACGAATTCTTCATCCCGTACTGTTCTCTTGATTACAGTAAAAGGGCTTACCCATGTGGACAAAATATTATTATTTCGGTCTATGGCAATAGTTTTATCTGTGCTGTCGGCTTGCTTGATTATCCATTCATTATCTTTAGACAGAATTAATGTTTGCCGGTTAAAAATTCCCATCAATTTTTTATCTGATATTATGATATTGTTTCCAATATGAATAAACACAGGTTTCCCTTACCATCGAATAGTTTTAATTTCCACTTTTATGTCGGATATATTCTTAAATGGATATGCTGCATGTATTTGATCTAGTATTATATCCTTCATCATAATGATCTCGTTTGCATATACAGAATGATCTGCCGCCACAAACAATATTTTTTTAAAAATCCTGTCCGGTTTGCTGTGTGTCGATATTATGTCTCCAACAATAGTATACCATTTTGATATCAATTCTTCAATTGTAAACGATTTTTCAAGTTCAAATTCATGAATAATATCGGGTAGAATACCGTCAAACTTATATAATCCATTTTTTCTCTTTTCACCGATCTTGAACTTCATGTCACCCTCATATTAATCGGATAATTCCTTAACAACGCCGTATGATTCAACCACAAAACCCTTATAATTGCCGAATTTATGTAATTTAACCGGGTCAAAATGTACCATGGTAAATATTATCTGATTCCCGCGCCGGAGTATATCTATCATTTTCGATCGTCTCTTTTCATCCAGCTCTGAAAATATATCATCTACAAGAATTATCGATTTTTTTCCTTTTTCTTCCTCGATAATAACGCATTCCGCCATTTTTAAGGTGACGGCAGCTGTGCGACGCTGTCCCTGGGAAGCGTAATTAGTAAACCTGTTTTTTACGCTGTTTTCAAGAATAAAATCATCCCGTTGTGGTCCTATTCCCGTTGATCCGAGAATTATATCCCTGCCCCTCATCTGTATCAGTTTTTGATGAATCGCAGCGGCATCATCCATACCGGTTGTGCTGTAATACTCTATACCCGGTGGTTCATCATCCGTTGCTATACTTGCATATAAGTACCGGAAAATCCTGTTGAATTTCTCTATGAATGAAAACCTCTTGCTGGTGATTAAGCTCGCCTTTTCGCTGAAGAGGATATCCCATACATCCAGCTGACGATTTTCTTCATTGCTGTTTTTTATTTTTTTCAGAAGGCTGTTTCTGGAAGACAGAACTTTTTTGAATTCATTGAGGGTTTCAAAATATGAAACATCAATTTTCGATATGACACTGTCAAAAAACCTGCGCCTGAAATCCGGCGTCCCGTTGATAATGTTGATATCGATGGGGGAAAGAATAACCGTTAAGAGCCTGCCATAATATTCCCCTGCGCTCTTTATTTCCTTTCCATCTATTTTCAGCCTTTTCTTTATTTTATCCGCAGCAATGGTGCAGCCGACCTCGAATATTCGGTCCTCACTCTCTCCGGCAGTTACCGAACTATAATATGAAACCTCATTCCATCGTATTATTTCTGAATCATGAATGTTTCTGAACGTTTTGATATTGGACGCGACAGAAATTGCTTCGAGAATGTTTGTCTTGCCGACGCCGTTATTGCCTATGATAAAATTAATCTCGGGCGCAAAGGTTATATGTAAGTTGCCGTAATTTCTAAAGTTCTTAACTGTAAGCTCCTGTACGTACATATACCTCTTATAAAAATAATTTCATAATTAATAAGTTCTCAAAAATATGGGTGTGCATTTTGTTCTCCGCCCGCCGAAGGCGGGCGGAGAACAAAATCACCCACCAGTTTTTGAGCACTTACTGCGGTTATCTTATTCATTCTGAGATGACTTTATCTGAATTGGCATGATTATGGATGTATAATTGATGTCATTTATTGGTATTATCGTGACCGGACTCATCTGGCCGGTAATTCCGCATTTAATCTGCTCTGAATCGACTTCTTTAAGTGCATCAATCAGGAATTGAGCATTTATTCCAATAGAAATTTTCTCATCCTTATTTGATTTAACTGCAATTTCTTCTTCAGCCTCTCCCAACTCAGGCGTGCTTGCCTGCATAATAATTTTATTACTTTGAATGTTCAATATTATTTTATTGGCCGGTTCTCTGGTAAATATCATCGCCCTCTTCACTGAATCGAACAGCTTCTTAGTTTCAATTTCTATCTCAAGCATATATTCTTTCGGCAATACCTGCCGGTAGTTAGGAAACTGTCCGTCAACAATCCTGGAAATAATTTCAGTATTCGCTATTTTGAAAAAACACTGATTGTTATTATATGAAAATTTACAGTTCCCCGAAGATTCAAGGAGCCGGTACACCTCATGAACAGTCTTTAACGGTATGATGATACCGTCACCGAAACTGATATCCTGTTTTACCGTTCTGGTGATCAGAGCCAGTCTCCTCGAATCAGTAGAGACCGATGAAACATTACCTTTTGCGTCTGAAATAAAAAATATTCCGTTGAATACCGGTTTTATCGTATCGCTTGACGCTGCATAAATGACCTTCCTGATCATCTCTTTAAATACAGCCTGTTCGATTTCTATAGAATTATCTTCCACGAAGTGGGGTATTTCAGGAAATTCGTCTGCCGCTAATCCTATGAGAGTATAATGTCCCTTAACCTCTTTTGATCTGGAGGTTATATCAATAGATAATGATTCATTGACGTTAATAGACAGCTCATCATGCGGTAATTCTTTCAATATACTGGAAAACTTTTTGCCATTGACGGCAAAGGAGATGGCTTTATCAGACTTAGCTTCAACCTTTGTTCGGACCGCAATTTCATTGTCAGTAGAAATTATTTCTATGCTGTTCTTTGAAACATTAAAAAGGCAGTTTGCCAGAATGGTATTTATGTTTTTTGAAGATATTATTGAGTCTGCAATATTAATGGATTTGAACAACGATTCTTTATCAATCTGTATGACCATTATGCTCTCCTTCTATTACAATTAATGTATGAAAAGTTATTAATGAGTTGTAGTAGTAGTAAAAAAAATATGTTAACAACTACGTAACTGCTGGAAAATCCAGCAGTTACTATAAAAATGTTTTGTTGATAACTCAATAAAAAATAAGAGAAATTACAAAAATTATTTAAAATCTAAAATAGTGACGAAATTTTATATCGTGATCTATTTAACTAACAGGTTAATAAGAAATTATTAACAGAATATTAACTTTTTAATTCAACGATAAGATCGCTGATATGCTCTTTAAATTCAGGATCATTAATCATGTCTTCGCTGATTTTATTACAGGCGTTAATGACCGTGGAATGATCCCGGTCACCGAAATATTTTCCGATTTCCGTGGTGGTCATTCCGGCAAGTTCACGACAGAGATACATACCGACAAATCTCGGCTGAATAATCCTGCTGTGTCTGCTTTTTGATTTAAGATCTTCCACTGAAACATCGAATTTTTCAGAAACTTTATTAATGATATCAGTGGCTGAAACGGTCTTGTTTGTATCACCATCGAAGAGTTCTTTTAAATTCAGCTTAATATAATCAATGGTTATCTCTTGGCTTGAAAACATTGATATCATTTTTAACTTGCTGACGGCTGATTCCAGAGCGCGGATATTCGATTTTATGCGCCGGGCAATATAGTTACAAGCATCATCGGAAATAATTAATTTTTCCTTCTCGGCCTTATCTCTGAGGATTGCCTCGCGGGTTTCAAGGTTCGGCGCTTGAATGTCGGTGATCATTCCCCATTCAAAACGTGTTCTCAGACGATCGGCAAGCGTCGCTATCTGTTTCGGCGGACGGTCGCTTGATATAACGATCTGCTTTTTATTTTCGTGAAGAGAATTAAACACATGAAAAAATTCGTTCTGCGTTTCCTCTTTATTTTCCAGAAATTGTATATCATCAATCAACAGAATATCCACATGCCGGTATTTGATCTGAAAACTTTCCTGCGTCCTGTTACGAATGGAATTGATGAATTCAGAGATAAAATCCTGCGTTGAAACAAAAAGAACCTTGAGATATGGTTTTTCCTTGTTACTATAATGACCTATTGCCTGTAATAAATGTGTTTTTCCCAGCCCTGTTGAACCATAAATAAACAATGGATTCACCTGCGTACCGGGTGCCTGTGAAACAGAATAGGCTGCGGCATGAGCGTATTGATTATTAGGCCCGATAACGAAGTTTTCGAAGGTGTATTTGGGATTTAATGTTGATTCAGTTGACATAGGTTCTCTCTTGAAAAAAGATTTATCCTGTACAGCCTGTTTAACTGAACTGTTCTCATTTTGATCCGGTGTATAGCCGTTTGAAGTAATAAATTCACAAATATAGTTCTGACCGGTGATTTCCCTGAGTTTGGAAGAAATCTGCGTCAAATACTGCTCTGAAATGTGTCTCCCGGTAACTTCATCAATAACTCGTATTGTCAGTATATTTTCCGACATTGATAATGGCTCGGTATCCTTCAGCCACATGTTAAAAGACTGTTTATTTACACTGGATTCCAGCGAATTCAACACGTTATTCCATAATTCTCTGGGCACATTTTCCCCCTTAAATTATCCACAAATGTTAATAACTTTGTGTATAAGTATATTAATGTTCAGTATAATAAATTTTATTAAACAATAATTAGTTTCATATAGTTTTCTAAGAATGGTTAATAGCGAAACATGAGAATAGATTAAGAACTGAGATTCCACATTCAAGGATATTATGTCTTATTGATAAAAAAGAAAAGTAATTTTGGCAACCAATTAATTCCTCAAATTCTTTGCCGTAATAAAATTTTTATTAATTCTTAATAAATATTGTATAACATGTGGATAACACTATTTTTTTGTTAATAACTGGTTTAAAATTGTTTATAAGATTGGTATATCAGTTATTTAGTCGTTAATAAATTTTTCAGGGTCATATATCCATATCTCAGGCAATATTGACAATATAATTGTACAGGACTAATATAAAAAAATTCATTTTTAAGATTACAGGTTGCAAATTATTACGTATAAGGATAATTTAATTTCTACTATAGCCGTCACAGGCATAAAACAGTATAATTTATAGTAAATACATACTGACCATTATTAACACAAGCCCATGAGCAAACACAATTTATATTCACCGGAAGATATTACCAGAACGTATGAACAGGTTCATGATCTCTTATTAACACGATATATTATAAAGTCTTATTCAACAAATAAATCAGATATACGCGATATAGCTCTCGATAACCTGATGATCAATAATGTAAAGAGAGTTCTTGAGTTAGGGTGCGGATATGGTTTTTTCATAGAAAAGCTTAAGGGAATACTTCACGACAGCGCTGTTATCATCGGTATCGACTTGGTGGAAAATAACCGGGAGCCGTTTCTACATTCCGTAGCGTCCATTCAATATAAAGGAGAATTTATTACGGGAAGTGCTGATATTATCAAAGAAATGCCGAAGGCATCATTTGATATGATTATAACAAGTTATTCACTCTATTTTTTTCCTAATTTGATACCGGAGATATCCAGGATTTTGTCACCTGATGGAGTTTTTATCGTTATCACGCACAGCAAAAACACGCTTCGGGAAGCGATGAAATTTATAAATTCATGCATGACCAACACCGGTATTAAAAAACAGGAAAAGCCAATTATCAATAAGTTGTTTCTGGCGTTTTCTCGTGAAGAAGGAAAAATTCAGCTTGAGAAATATTTTAACAGAGTTGAACAGCTGGATTTCGACAATTCAATGATTTTTTCCCCTGAACATATTGATGACCTTATATTTTATATCCAGAAAAAGAAAAATCTGATTTATAAAGAAGTTCTGGATCTGATGCCGAATAGGCTGGATGACGTCCAGCGTTGTGTGGAAGCGAGCATTTTCGAATATTCGAAAAAGAACGGACCGATGACTTTAAACAAGGACGATGCTATTTTCCGATGTTACAAACCGAAGAACTGACCGAGAGCATTAAAGCATGAAAAAACAAAGATTATTTTGTTCCTACTGCGGAGATGCCATCACAAAAATGGAACAGGATGGCAAACCTCGCGATTATTGTTCCTCATGCCATACGGTTTACTATGAAAATCCGCTTCCTGTCGCAAGTACGATTGTTGTAAACGACAACCGGGAAATTCTTCTGGTGCAGCGGAAAAATGATCCATACAAGGGCATGTGGTGCCTCCCGATCGGTTTTGCAGAGTCCGGCGAGGAGGTCCGCGAAGCGGCTCTCAGGGAATTGGAGGAAGAGTCCGGGATTTCCGGGGAAATCATACGCCTCATAGATGTCGACACGGTTGATAATTATTTTTATGGAAGCCTGGCTATCGTAACATACGAAGTGCGCATGACAGGCGGTATGGTTCGTCCGGGAGATGATGCAACTGATGCCCGCTATTTCCCGATAAAGGAGGTCCCGGAATTGGCGTGGTCTTCAAATGAAAAAGCAATTCGTATATATAGAGAGCTGTATAAAGACGCCTGGGCGATGATCGATTCTTTCAGGCAGCTCTATCCAGAGATAAATTCTATTGATACCTTCACTCAGGTTACCGATCAACAAAAAGATTTCTTATCCAATGTCCTTGTAAAAATATTGAGTACCGATAATAAAGAAATTTCAAGAAAATGGTCATTTGAAGTTTTAGTTAAAGTACCTCATTTATCAGAATACATGGATATATTAATGCATATAAATGGAAAGATTTTATGGACGCTCCAGAGGCATCTTCAAGGAAATATACAGACAAGTGATTATTCTTCATTCATTGAAGTAGGAAGAGAGTTGAATAAATCAAAAATTCCCCTTCCGGAATTGATTATAGCCCTGGCATTGAGCAGGAAAACAATATGGACCCACATCATGAAAAAGAAGATACTGGCATCAGCCCTTGAGATATACACCACCCTGGAATTGAATAACCGGATAATATTTATTTACGACAGAATATTGTTTTTTATCGCCAGGGGATATTGTGCTTAGGATGCAGTAACGGCTGTTCGGCGGCAAAGGGAAGTTATGGAAGAACCATACGATACAATTGACGGGCGTCCTTTATGAGATTACTTATCCGGGGCGGAAGCATTGCCGCCGGCTTTGGCGTTAACAGAACATATGTTGATATCATTAAGGATAGCCTGAATGGTATCGAAATAATTAACCGATCACGGATAAAAGATAATTCATTCCAGGGAGTATGGACGTTTGACGATGATATTGACCCGTTTAAGCCGGATATTCTTGTGCTTCATTTCGGCATTGATGATGCATATAATCCAGTTTATCGCTCTGAATTTAAGGAAAATCTTGTCCAGATAGTCAGATTAGCGAGAAAAAGGTTTGATCCTGAAATAATATTATTGACCTCTCATCCGTTTAATAATCAATATGAAATGGAAATGATATACATATACTACCGGGCAATTCGTGAAATTGCGACAGATCTGGCATGTGAATTGGTACCGGTGCATGTATACTGGGCGGGAACTCTTGAAGAAAGGGGGTTAACAATCGCCGATTGTGTGCAGGAGGATTGCCGATTCCCCAATGAGCAGGGACATGCGCTCTACGCGGAAGCTATAATTCCTAAATTGCAGAAATATAATGTATCGGAATCTAATTAATTTAGTTTTCATGTAGTATATCATCTCCGGACAAAGCAATAGAAAGATTTTTGCAATTTTCCTTACCTATGTTCAAAAAAAAGGAGAAGGGTATGTCAGTTATTATTAAAGATATAAAAAAGAACAATAATGAAATCATACGTATCGAGGTTTCGGAATACAAAGGGCGGGAATTAATAAACGTTCGTATATGGTACCAGGCAATTGATACTGCAAGCGGCGACCTTGTATTCAAGCCGACCCAGAAGGGAGTGACGTTGAACATATCTGAATTTGAAGAACTCAAGGATGGCGTTGAAAAGCTGGGTAATTATATCCATGATCAACTTTCGGGGAAAAAACCAGATCAGCCCGCTGCGGATAAATCAAATGCCGGCAAAAAAGATGAAAAAAGCAAAGATGAGTGAGCCGGACCGCACTAAATATCAAGATTGATAATACCATCATTATATAACTGCAGAATTGATTCCACACATGAAATTTTTGCTTTAGTGATCTGCATCTCATCATGAAGGATATTGGGATTTATAATTCCCTTTAAAACATCTTCGATAAGGATCCGGGCGGAGACAGGAAGATGCGGCAATACGCGGGCTGTATTTTTTTTGTTCATTCCTTTCATCGCCGTTGAGAGAGTAAACCATCCAACTGAAAGCAAAAGATAAAGATAATCGCTCTTTTTGCAAAAATTAACGATAAGGTATTCAAGCCTGTCAGGATCAATATGAATCCGCTTCATCTTATGTTTGCGATAATTTGTGAGAAGATTGATACGGGCATGCAGAATCTTGTCAAACGGCAACTCCTGTTTGATTAACTGCCGTATGTCATTCATCTTGGTCTCTGATATATATTTTCTGAATTGCTCGATGAACGAAGGGGATTCTTTTGATAGCGCCTGTGCCGTTACGACATCTTCTGTGACGGATAGAGTGGCATATAAGAGATCATCAGTTATGATATCAGAAATCCAGTCGCTGAATTTTTTTGCTAATAGAATATCAAAATTCAGAGACGATTGTATTATTTTCTGCATACTTCTCAGAAATTGAGAATAGCCTATATCGGACTCGCCTCTCACTATGAAATATATTGATTCTTCGACTGAATAAATCCCACCTGCAATATCACGTCTGTTGATTTTTAAAGTATTAAATTTTTTATTAAATTGAATGACATCATTAATTATATTCTTCGATAATATGCTTTTAATTAAACTGGATAATTCCGGATATGCCTGGATAATAAGAAAAATCTGGTATGGAGTCAAAAAATTATTTCTTTGGAGCTGGTTGATCAAGTTGTTTAATTCAACGTTGGATAATGCGGTGAATAAAAATAACAATTCAGGTATCATCCATTGCGGATTTTTAAAAAAATTGAGCACCTGGCTTTCAATTAATTCCGATGAGGAAGATGAGTTTATATTCTTCGAGAATGATTTAAAAAAATCTATAGGTATTAAAAGTTCAAGGTATTGTTCCCGGTCATCGCTGATGATGGAAATGACAATTTTCTTGTAATGCAGTACATAGATTTTTTTATTATAGTAGGGTAAGTAATTGGTAGAACATTTTTTCTTGAATACGAGTTGAAAAATATTCTTTACGTTATTGGATAACTCAGCAAAGAAGTTTTGAAGAGCGGCGGATTGTTCTTGCGGAAGGTCAATAATTGAAATATAGATATTAATTTCCTTATTATGGGTCAAAATTCTGATGCCGCTATGTACGGTGACGGACCGGGGGGTACTATCCATGATCGGCGAATACGCAATGATAGGTGTGCCCGTGATTCTTTGTAACACACCATCAATATCATTGAATAGAAAATTAGTGATCAATCTGGATGCATGATTAAACATATTAATTGCAGTTTTTAGAAGGTAAGAAACATTACGATAGCGCTAAAATTCGATATTCAAAAAAGCGATATCATCAACCCTGTTTTCGAGCGGTGTAAAGGATTCTACTTCCTCTAGCAGAGATTTGCAGAAACGATCGCCGGTAATGGCACTTTTATCAGATAAAAATTTGGCAAGCCTCGTTTCTCCAAATTCTTCTCCGTCATAATTTTTAATTTCAGTAATGCCGTCGGTATATAATAGCAATTTATCACCGGGCTCAACTATAAGCTTCTTTTCCTCATAGATGGTATTCTTTGACAATCCGATAAAAAAACCGTTTGCATCAAGAGCCAGAACCTTTTTTTTGGATGCACGATAATACAAGGCCCTGGTATGACCCGCGTTGGAAAAATGGATTGTTTTAGTTTTATTATCATAGATGACAAAAAATGACGTTATATACTGCGTATCTAATAGAAGGCCATTCAGTTGGAAATTGACTGTTGAGAATAATTCACTCGTACTGTTAAAGCGTGATGAATAGATATTGAAAATCATCTTGGCCATTGTCATGACCAGGGCGGCGGGGATACCATGGCCGGTAACGTCAGCAATAAGAAAGCCGTACTTATCATCAGGAAGCTGATAGCAGTCAAAGAAATCGCCCCCGATGTCTTCTATGGGAAGGTATAAGCCGCTGACTGCAGGGTATTTTATCTGCGAAAAATCCTTCGGAATTATGAATTCCTGCACGCGCTTCGCAATTTCAAGCTCCTTTTTAAGCTGCAGATTCCTTTCGTAGAGTTCATTATGAACGCTTTTAAGCCGAAGGAGCGAGAGTACCCTCGCTACCAGCTCTTTTTCATTGAGGGGCTTAAGGAGAAAATCATCAGCTCCGATGCGAAGCCCCTTGATTTTTGAATTGAGATCATCTGAACCTGTCATCAAAATGACCGGTATGAAATTATTGCCGACGGTGTCTTTGAATTTTGCCAGAAATCCAAAACCGTCCAGTTTCGGCATAATGATATCAACAAGAACGAGATCGTATTTCTTGTTTTTTAAAGCATTAAGACCTTCGACACCGTCAACGGTCTCATCGACTTTCATATTTAATTCAGATAAAGCTTTCTTTATGATAGCCCGGCTAAGTTTGCTGTCATCGACAACCAGGATATTCCATTCAAGATTCAAATAATCAAGATTCATTGGCATAACGCATATTCTTGTATTAAAGTTATTTTATAAGTGATACCATGCAATGTCATTGTAGATAAATTAGAATATACAAAATAATATAAAAGGAATCTTAATAATTTATCAGAATTGGTATGTTGGTAAAACATTAAAAATATCTTATGTATTCATCTAAAAACTGCTTTTTTCATAAAAAGTTTTTAGAAGTTATTTTATTATAAACTATCCGAGAACGCGGCTTGATACTTATAATAAATAATACGTTTACAACATGGCTATTAGTAGTATGCAATGTTATTATGCATTTATAGTTGATATTATTTCAACTAATTAATTATTAGAAATAAAAGTTATACCGTATGGTAATCTTTATTATTTAAATATGAAGCAGTTAAAAAAATCATTTTTATACAACTGCCCCTCATAATACCAGGGCCTGCCAAGGCCGGTACACAACCTTCCCGAACATGAATTGTTCAACATTATTTTTTGCACAAATAGTATATTGAATGAGAAATATCTATTGGAAATCCTGGAAAGGATGGATGCTGACAATTTTTTCCGCAGGTTGCATATTTTCCATGATTGGAAGTATGGACATAAAATAAGATTATATCAGGTCCTGGATGAATTCCGGGACTATAAATTCTCCGCTACTTTGTCGAGGGTCACCATATTCCCCAGGCCAGGGTCAGCTATATTCCCCACCCCCGAAGCATGGCGTATCGCACCTTGTTCACTATCCCTTGTCGGTAAT
>Ga0209342_10002616_pt1 | contig 19159 bp, 24 predicted proteins | sample RifCSP16_2_FD_184023 | JGI IMG/M metagenome (GOLD analysis project Ga0209342, IMG submission 184023) | Soil microbial communities from Rifle, Colorado - Rifle CSP2_sed 16_2 (SPAdes) (version 2) | ecosystem: Environmental > Terrestrial > Deep subsurface > Rock core/Sediment | place: Rifle... | reverse complement strand
GACCTACCGCTATTCAGCCAGGAGCCGCAGCCGTGAGCGCATCGAAGACGATGGAGCGACAAGCCGAGTACGTGACCGCCGTGGCAGACGTTGCGCCCGAGTATCTATTCGTGATCGAGAGCCGGATCGTCCCATACGTCCGCATGACGCGCCGCGGCAAGTACGTTGACCCGCGAGCGAGCGAATACCTGGCATCACAGACCGAGATCCGGCTGAGACTGGGAGAACAGATGGGCGAGCGCGGGTTGGCGATGCTGCCACCGCAAACGCCGCTATCCGTGTCTATCGACATCTGGACGGCCCGCGGGCATACCTGTGACGCCGACAACCTGGCGAAAGCCATCATCGACGCCGCGCAGGGTGTCGTGTTCAAGAATGATCTTTGGATCGACCAGATACGCATTGAGCGCCAGAAGCATGATAGGGAATGGTGCTCAATATGTTTTGATACGTTGTAAACAAAGACGGCGTCGCGTCAGGCTGAAACCCTGACGCGACGCCTGACCCAACCCCTGGGAGTGGCCAGAGATCAGGCTTTGCCGATTTTACCACCGCTCCGACGGGGACACGAAAGGAAGGAGCGTATGAAAGATAACCGAAACGCATGGACACAACCACCTCCCCTCCGAGATTGCCCCTACCGAAAACCCGTCTGGACGCACGAAATGGACGGACGCAATGGGGGACGCAATGCTTGACACCCCGCGCATGCGATCAGCGGTAGTGTACTTCATCATCGCCGCGCTGTTTGGCACCCTTGCCTGGAGGGGTGACCGGCTACCGGACTGGTTCCGCCTGTTCTGTTCTGGCGTTGCTTTGATAGCCGCAAGCGCCGGGATCGTGGAGACAGTCAATTACCTGACCTACGCAGCCACCAACCGTATACGCGATTTCGAGGAGGCGCGCAACTATGCCGCCATCATGCTGGCAAATTCGCTCAAGGGACTGACCGCCCAGCAGACCGACATCGTAGCCCGCTATGGTGCGGTCACCGCGGTCGGCATCATCGGACAGAATGAAGTCAACTGGCTCGTGCGGGCACCGGGTGGCGACCTGCCGCTCGGGTTCGTTCAAGACTTCCTGGAACTAAGCGCCAAAACGTCGCCGTTCCTGTGGCCGGTCAGGAAGCACGAAGAGCTGAATGACTGGCCGAACAGTGAACAGCTTTGTACGATTATGACCGACCTATTTTTACACCGTGACTGGGCTGAGCGAGCCAGCGGACCGTACCCGGCGCGGCTGATTGTCCCACTCAAGGAAGTTGCCGATAAATTCGGCTTGGAGATGTGATGGCTAACAAAAACAAGAATGCCAAAAAATCCCGCGCCCTGCTGCCCGCCCCGCTCAAGTGCGCCGTCTGCGGTAAGGCGTGTAGTGAGCAATGTCCGGGCTGTGGTTGGCCGGTACACAACGGCTGCCAGCCGAAACACGACTGCAAAGGTGGTGAGTGATGACACCCGAAGGGACAATGCCAATCTCATTCTACGTCGAGAATATGTTCTACGGCTTCCTGTTCATTGGCGTCATGTGCGCGATATTTCTCGCCATCATGCGCGCCTGGCAAAACGTAGAAGGGCTAGCAGACGAGCGCCATAACCGTAAGGGCGAGCGAGCGTATCAAGAGATTGCCGCTATCGAGCGCCGCCACGCCATGCGCCAGAACTCGTACTGGGTGGCGACAGGAAAGGGTGGCGGGCCATATGACCGTGAAGTGTATGACTGCTTCAAACAGTTGCAGGCAACCGGTGACTGGCGGGCGATGAACCGTTATTACCAGGAACTACATGACGAAGAGAAGGCCGAGAAAGACGCGTGGCACCGGAAGAACGAATGGTACAACAAGCGCTAGGAGGCCGAAGTGTTGGAGGTGACAGATGAACGACCCCGCTGAACTCGACCTGCTCGAATGGGGCTGGTATTGGTCCAAGCGCATAACGCCCTGGGTGGCCGGTATCCTGCTGATCGGCGGCAGCCTGGCCGGGGCAATCTGGATGATCCGGCAGGCGCTGGGAGGGTGAGGTAGCTTGAAGGGAATAACATTATGCGCACAACTACGAAACTCCTGATCGCGATCATAATCGCCCTGCTGATAGCTTTGGTGATCATCCCGACTCTGGCCTGGTGGTACGTGAAAGAGTACGCACCGGCGCAGGCTGCGGAGTCTGCCCACCTGTACCTGCCCGTGGTGGCACACAACTACCGCGACGTGTGCCAGCCGCCGAATATCCGGATCGGCGATGGCTGCCTTGGGCCGCCGCTGCCGCCGAAGCCGACCCCGACTCCCGCGTCCACTCCCGCTCCGCCAGTTGACTTTGACGAGGAGCCCACCGCGCCGCCGCCGACCCCGTTCCCGCAATACGACCCGCTGCCGGATGATTTCGATATTCCGGAGACGCGCGAGCGGTTCGGCTGGGTGCAGGACCCCATCGATAAGGTCGCATCTGCATGGCCGGAATTCGACCCCGAAACGCAGTATCACAGCGTCCAATTCGCCGTCCCCGACGACCGGAGCGAGGCTGTGTTCCTGGATACCGCCAGCCGCGCCGACAACAACAAATGGTGCGTCGGGACGTTCAAGATCGCGGGAAGGCCCGACTACTGCGCGGACCCGGACGGGTCGGTGGGCGACGATACGCCCAAAGCCACGACGACGGGCTGGGTGGATGAGGCCGCGCTGCGGGCGTGGATCGAGAACCATCCCGGTAAAACATACCACGTCGGCAACGAGCCGTACTGCGGCCTACCGTCCTGCAACAACGACTTGATCTACCAGTCCTACGCACGCTGGTATTACTACTCCTGGCAGCTGGTCAAAAGCATCGATCCAACCGCGGCGGTGTGCTCTGCCATCCCCATCGGCTGGAATAAGCCGGGGGAAGAGTCGTCGCTCTATAAATTGTGGAACACCTACCGGCTGATCACCGGCAACGTTATGCCGAGCGACTGCTGGCCGATCCACAGGTACGCAGTCCACGGGGAAGGCGGCTGGACGCTGGAAGGCGAGATCGCGTTTTATGACGACCGCCTTGACTGGCTGGAGGCGCACCGCGGGACCGACTGGATCGGCAGGTTTTACCCGATCCTATCGGAGTTCGGGATGCTCAGTTGGAAATACAACGTGCCGGACGAGGAGCAGATGGAACTCATGGCCGCCATCGTGCCCTGGCTGAAATCGCAGGACCGGATCGTAATTTGGGCCTGGTGGCCATCGTACAATTCGACCTGCGAGGGGTTCTGCGGGCAACTGCTTGACCGGTTCGGCGAACTGACGCCGCTGGGCGAGTTATATGCAGGATTGGCGATGGGAGAGTGATATGCGGTTCGAAACGTTCTTTAGCGCGCTCGCAAAAGCCGACGCGGACTCCAAGACAGCGGACGCCGGACAGCGGGCGCGCAGGCTGCGGCAAGCCGAAAAATTCCGCAAGCGGGCACTCGAAATGCTCCGCGGTGATGACTACGAGCCGCCGGTCGACTTTGGTAAACCGGGCCGGGTGCATTAGAACAGGAAGGCCGCTGATGCGGGAAATAGGAGAGTGAGATTATGACTACTGTCGTGATTGTGATTGCTAATCAAAAAGGTGGTGTAGGGAAGACCACAACCGCCATTACCCTGGCGCATGGCCTGGCGCTCAAAGGCAGGGACACTCTCCTGATCGATGTCGATCCACAGGGGCAGGCCGCGACTGCGCTTGGAATAGCTGCAGAGCCTGGGGTTTACAACTGGATCGCCGAAAACCGCCCGATCCGAGAAGTCACCCGCCAGGCGCGCGAGCACCTATTTATCATCCCCGGGAATAAGCAAACCGACATCGTACAACAGTTGTTCCAGCTCTTGAAACGACCCGCGGATTACCTGAAGACCTTGCTAAAACCGGTCCTGAAGAGTGGTCCGAAGTACATAATTTTCGATACGTCGCCTTCCGTTGGTGGCCTGCAGGAGCGCGCCATATTTGCCGCCGATCTGGTCATCGTTCCTACCGCGACCGATTATTTAAGTGCCGATGCGGTCGCCCAAACCTACGCCACGATGCAGGAGAATATCCAATATGGCTGGAAAGGCGGGGCCTGGGTATTGCCAACATTTTTCGATGAGACGACTCGGGAGAGCCGGCAGACTCTAGCAGATCTGCACGGGATCTATGGCGGCCAGGTACTCGAATCCATTCACCGTGCTACGATACTGCGTGAATGTGCTGCGGAAGGAAGGACCATCTGGGAAAAGGATAATCACTGTCGGGCAGCGAAAGAGTACGCTAAACTGGTTTACAGGGTTTTGACAAGATGAATACAGAAAGTGGAAAGCGGCGACAGCCATCTACTCCAAAAGCAAGCATCCCCCCACCGGAAAGCACAACCGGCCGCGATCGCTCCTGGGATCGAGAGCATAATTACCTGGTCGCCACCTATCGGGGGATACCCCGCGAGCTGCACCATCAGATTGTCGAGATCGCCAAAAAGAAGGATGTGCCGGTCGGCGAAGTTGCCCGCGCCTTCCTGGAATATGCCTTGGAAGCCTATCAAGATGGCGACCTTGAATTGAGCGCAGCTCCCGTTCTCGGAAAACGCACTCTTTATCCGGGCGATTATTAGTGTCGTATACGTCATGTTTACGACCACTCATAAATCGATCTTTGTGCGTGATTTTGAAAAAAGTGATTGACGTATACGGTGTCGTATACGTCAAGTCACTGTACGCCACTCTAAGGCGATTCCAGGGGAAAAACGAACTGGGATTGCTTATAATAACAGAAGCCCGTACAATGCGAAAATGGAACCCGGAGTGCAAGCCGCGCCGGGAGAAAGGAAAGCAGAGATGACTAAAGATGAAATACTGGCAATGGAGGCAGGAGACGCTCTAGATGCTTTGATTGCCGTAAATGTGATGAGAGAGATTACCGGGCCGATTATGCTGATTGTTGGTGGAAAAGCAGTCAATAGGAACTGGGATTCGATTATCTTACAACATTACAGCACAGACATCGCCGCGGCGTGGCCGGTGCTAGAAAAGTTTACCGACGTTGATATTGAGAAAGCAGGTGAGAATTACCGCGTGACGATTAACGCGTTCGCCCAGGCCGATGCACATACTCTCCCTTTGGCCGGCTGCCGAGCTGCCCTGCTCGCGGTACTGGAACCCGCTTGACATTCCCCAATCTGGCGCGATAATGAATTGACGGTTACTCACCGTCACACCCATAGCCGCCAGGCTGACACCCGCTGCCCCCCTCAGCGGCGCACCCTGGCGGCGTCTATTCCCACACCCTATTGTCTATACAACCCCTATCGTAAAATTACGATATAGTGTATAATTGACAATAAGCAAGCGGCCCCCGACCGTGACAGGCGATGCCGCGGGGTGGCTGACGCCCGACGATACGGGTCAGGGATCAGTCCCGCGGCCAATGGGTGCAACGCCCGCCCGGTGGCCGAGTGTTCGTTCAAGCCTTGACTTGAACGAAACTACCATGATGGCTCCCGGCCCCGCTCGAAGGCAGGCCGGGAGCTGTGTTATTGTCAGGCCGCCGCTATATACCAGCCGCTGCCGATCACAGTTTTTGTGCCGCTGGCGGTCCATCCCGTCAGGCTCGCACCCACGGCAGGCTGGAACCGGATCACCGTGTTCAGGGCCGTGTCCACTCTTCCAACACCGACCGCCCACACCCCGTTGTCCTGCACTTCGCAGGTGAAACGGATGGTCGAAAACCCTGCGGCCATCGCGGTGACAGGCAGGCTCACGCGGCAGTTGGTGGCATTGCTCGTACCTGTGACGGTGAAGGCTACGCAGATCCGGTAGCCGCTCTGCGTGTAGTAGGTCTCCGATGTGGGCGTGGCCGCCCAGCCGGTCAGGGTAGCGGTATAGATCTGCCAGGGTACGTATATCTGGTTCTCGGCTGTCGCCGCCAGCCGCTCGATCTCTCTATCCTGCTCCTTCTGCCACCGGATCAGCTCTTCCACAGCGTATCGTCGCTCCTACTCTTCAACTTCCAGCCGGGCCCGGATGCTCTCATTCCCTTCCTGGTCCATCCCGACCTGCACGGCCAGGATCGGCCCGGCAAACTGCCGCCCGTGATAGCTCACCGCGACTTTATCCCCGAAGTGCCAGTCCCGCTGATAGCGCGCCTGCTCGGTGTCCAGGAGATCGCAGCGGAAGCGCAGCTTGGGCTTCCCGTCTGTTAGCCGCCTGCGGCCCGCAGCAGTCACGCCGGCCGTCCCAGCATCCGAGCGCGCATCCGCGAAGGCTTCCCGGCGGTTGATCGGTGATCTTGCCGACCGGGTTGCGGCTTCGACTTCCACGATTGTCCGCTCTGACTGCTCGCCCTGCCCGCCCGCGTATACGTAAGTCACTTCTTCCGTGTAATCGTATTCGAGCGATGCGTTCTCGACATTCCCCCACTGCGGGCCGAACTGTAAAAATGCACTTGAAGTGTTGTCGCTGCGGTCCTGCCCCCACTGCCCGACTCTCGTGCGAAACTCGAACTCGCTCGCCGATAGCGGTTCTAACCCGAAGTAAACCTGGGTCGTCGATCCCACGGCCACATCCTGCATGGTCTTCAGGCAATTTCGCCAGGAGAATGCCTTGGTGATACTCGGCGCCTGGGACTGGAAACCTTCGAAGGTGAAGCCGTATGGCGACATGTCCCGGTCTGTATCGGTGGCGGTCGTGTTGTGGTTCTGCCGGAAAATAGATGAGATGATGTTATCGGCTTCAGCGGTCTTCTCTGCTTCCGCTGTGCCCGCGGCGTAGGCAACGATGCGCCGGTCTAGGATGTCATTCGCGTCCGGCCCCGAGATCGTGATTATCTCCTGCCCGTCCTTGTCCATCTCGAAGCGCAGTCGCCGGATGAAGCCGACGAAATCGAGCGACAACTTACCAACGTCCCAGCCGCGCCAGAACTCTACCCGCCCGTCGACCGTGATCAGGCTCACATCGAAGTCCGCGGGCAGCTCCACCCACCAGGCGCCAACGTCGTTCTGCACCCGCACGTACTCGAAGGCGAGCATCCGGTCGAGAAGCGCCAGCCGGACTGCGCCGGTATTGTCTGTGAGCCAAAGCTCAAAATTGGCGGCCACTAATCCGCCACCCCGTCAGCGCTCTCGTGCGTCAATGGGAATGTTATGTAAGCCGTCAGGGTCGTCGAGCTTGTCTCATTCACGAACAGGATGACGTCGTTTGACCCCGGCAGCAGGTAGAACTGCGAGAAGTCAGACTGTTTCAAGATAGCGCGCCAGACCGTCCCGAACATGCTAGATGAGATTGAGCGCGCACCCAGCGTGAAGTCCAGGGTCAAGGTCTCACCAATAAATAGGGGGTAATTGAGCCACAATGTCGCCCCGGTAGTCTTGTTCTTCAGGTATGCAACTGTGGCGGGCTGATTGGTAGTTCCGCTTGTACATTTGATGACGACTTTTGGGTGAGCCCGGGCCGTGCCGTTATTGGTGATCGTATTGACCGCGCTAGTAAGAGTTGTGCCGGTGGTGGAATAGCCCAAGTAAAGGTAATCGGTGTACGGGTCTTTTACAGTCGACCAAACAGCGGGGCTACCCGGCAAGTTGATGTCCAAATGAGCCCAGTTTGAGCCGTTCCAGATCGCAGCCTGGTCTACCGTCAGGCTGCCCGCGGTAGTAAAAGAGCCAGAGGCATACAATAAGCCATCGATGAATGACATAAAATACCCATCGCCGCCCGACAGCCCCGTTTCGAGCGCCTTGAAGGTAGTACCATTCCAGCGAGCAATTCGGTTTACAGTAACACCGTTGGCGGTAGTAAACAACCCGATTGCATACAGGCTGTTGTCATTCCCAACAACCAGAGCATATACGGTATTATTCATCCCTGTACCAAGCGAACTGAAGGCCGAGCCGTTCCACTTGACGATGTAATCGCCATTTACATCGCCCAGGTTCGTAAATTCCCCGCCGATGTAAAGGTCTCCAATTTGATCTACCGCAAGCGCCCGTCCAACGCCACCCAGCCCGGTGGATACCGCAGACCAGGCCGAGCCGTTCCACATGGCGATGTAGGCGGTATTGGCTACCCCGCCCATTTGTGTAAAATCTCCAGTAGCGTACAGGTTGCCTGATTGGTCAAAGGCCAGGGCATATACGTACCCCGTGCCGCCAGAGACGCCGGTGCCAAGCGCGGTCCAGTTCGAGCCATCCCATTTGGCGATGCCGTCTGTGTTTGCCACCCCCGCGGTAGTAAACTGCCCGCCAACGTACAGGGCTCCATCCGGCCCAACTATCATACATCTTACAGTGCTATCCAGACCGCCTCCCACTGCGCCCCACGTCCCGGCGGCCTTGTTATAGCTGGCAATATTATCAGCAGCGGCGACGGCGCCCCAGTTCAAGAAGGCGCCCCCAACGTAGACGTATTGACTATCGATGGCAAGTGACGTTACCAGCCCTGTGCCTCCCAGGTTTTCCCAATTGCCGTCTACCCGGCGTGACAGATAACTGTGCGTCTCCGAAACGCTGGTCGTGAGCGCAGCCGTGCCGTTGCCGATCTCGTACCAGAACGGGTCGGCGGCAAGCAAGCGCATGACGACCACTTCCGAGAATACCCGCGGCCCTTCCAGCCCCAGCCCATCGTCGTAATAGCATGCGATCTGAACCGGTTTACTCGTGTTGGCCCCGGTGTATCTCAGGATGAACGGTTGCGGCCTGCCGTTCTTCTTCGCCACGGCGCTCGACTTGACCAGGTTAATAATATCCTTGCGTTTGCTGTGATACGCCCCGTAGCTCGCGCCCTCCACGTCCCCGGTGAGCAATAACGACCTTACCCCCGTCTTGGTGTTCTCCAGGACCGCCCCATCCAGGAAGGCGTTAGCCTGGAAACTGTGGATCTGCGGAGCCATTCCGAAGCCGCCCATCTCGGATACGTTGAAGCCGTAATCTGCCAGGTCTACTACCTGCCCGGCGCTTCTCTCCTGCGCACTGCGGGTGGACGTTGAGTCGTGTACCGCGCCGTTCCACTTGCAGCCAGGCTGGTCGCCGTCGATATAGGTTGTGGCATAGCTCGCGTTGGCTTCCACCTGGACCGCATCAAGGTAGAATGTCCGACCCGCGGTCGGCGCGCTTGACAGGGTAATAGCTATACTCCCGGCAGCATCCGCGGCAATGACAAGTTTCGTCTCCAGGTAAATCCAGGTCGCCGTCGGGCTGGTGCCATGGGTGTACTGGTAATTAACCGTCTCGGATGACCCGCCGTAATCCCTTGAAGAAATCTTGATATTGCCCCCGTCCCAGTTGGCGGAGACGTAGACCCAGCATGAAAGATGATAGGTTGTGCTGATTGACAGGGTGATGGGGCGCGTCCATCCAGCGGTGGCCGTGTTCTGGTAGGTGCAGAGAGCCGAATAAGCGCCCTTGAACGCCTGCGCGCTGGACTGTGCGATGGTATTCGTACCTTGGGCGGCCCAACTACCCGTACCTCGTTCAAAAGATGGGTCGGGCACCAGGTTTGTACCTGCTTCCGGCAAAAGGATCGACCAAAAGCTCATTTTGTCAGGCTCCAGCCAATGCCCTAACCATCTGGTAATCTTCGGTCAGGCGGGGATACGGATTGCTGGAATGGATGTTAAAGTTCCAGTTGTTGGTGATACTCTCGTTGGGGATGATGCGCCCAGAAACGTCAGGCATAAACAGCTCCGGCCCGGCCTCGCCGACCAGGTACATCTCTCCACCCCACACCGGGCCGCCGTGCTGCTTGCCGCCTTTGAAGCTTCCGCCAGGATTGATTGAAGGCGTCCCAATGGTCTTATAGGTCGTTACCACATCGATGTTGTACGTCCCCGATAAGTCTTCTGCCGAGCGAGCCGCCGCGTCCAGGTCTGAGATCAGCGTATCCATGTCGCCGCTCTCGTTGAAGCCCGATACTGCACCTTCGACTGCCAGCATCGCCGCGGCCGTAGCTTCGTCGTAGATGCCCCACTTCAATCCAAGCGCGGTCAGGGCTTCGATCTCGCCGCTCTGCCAGCCATCGCGGGCTAAGGCCTCCGCAGCCATGCCAAAAATCATGCGCTCGATGGTGTCTTCGTGCTGTAAAGCCAGTTCCACCAGCGCCGCCTCGGACTCATGCAATTCCCCCTGCATGTTCTCCAGCTCTTCGGCCTGCGCGTCGGTCAGGTATTCGGCCTGTTCCAAAATGAATATTTTAGCGCGCAGCAACTCAACTTTCTCGCCCAGTTCGTCCTGTTTAGTTTTGAAACTCTCGTAGGCATCTGAGACCGGCCCGTCGATGATGGTCTGCAGTGCGGAAAACGCCTCTTTTAGACGGTTCTGCTCTCCCTTGGCGGCTTCGGCGGCAGCTTCGTTATCTTCAAGCGCGATGGAGTAATCGTCGGTGGAGGTCTCGATCTCCTCCAGCTGCTCAATGCTCTCCCGCCGGGTGTCGATCATGTTCTCCGACTCCTGGCGAGCGTTGAACTCCTCTTCGGACATGGCATGGATAGCGTTGGCGCCCCGGCCTGATCTCTTCCTGAATTCCTCCAATGTTGCCAAATATTCTTCGTAGGTCTGGTCTGTGTCAACAATACCGGCTTTGTGATCCGCCAGGTCTGCCGAGAAATTCTGTGTTTCAATTGCTACCTTGGTCAGGTGTGCGGCCAGGTCTGCCAATGATGGGATCACTTCTGCCCCGACAATCTCGCCCAGGTTGCCCAGTTCATTCTTGAGCTTCGCAACATCGCCCTGGAAAGTGTCCCCCGCCGCAACAGCCGCCCCGCCAAACTCGCTCTCCAATTCGTCCAGGATGACCGCCTGCGCCCCGGCGATGTCGTTCATTTCCACCATCGCCTTGATGGATTCTTTCTGCTCCTTCGTGAACGAGACGCCCACCCTGGTAAGGGCCGTGATGCCCAGGATCGGGTCGTTCAGCGCCTTTCCGAGCTGGATGGCCGTCCCCTTCAGGTCGATCCCTTCCAGGTTCCCGCCGTTCATCGCCACGGCCATGTCTTCCATGGCCCGGGTTGCGCGTGGGAAGGTATCACCGGCAATATTTTTGAAGGTGAGAAGCATGTTATTGCCGGACTGGACGACTTCATCCTCGATACCAGTCAAGCGCGATTCTTCTAAGGATAATGCTGCGATTTGTTCTGCTGTAAATCCGGCTGCGCCCCCGGTGGCCTTGATGGTGCTCTCGGTAAGCGCCATCACCCGTTGCGCCTCACTGGCCGCATCAATGGAGAACTTCAACGCGCCGACTACTGCGCCAAAAGCGGCCGCGGCTCCCAGCGAGATGCCGGTCGCGCTCTGAAAGGCGCTCGATAAGCCTTTGAGCCCAGTCGTTGCCTGCTTTTCGCCGTCGCCGGTCTTTTTTGATCTCAGGATCAGGTCAAGCGTGGATTGTGCCATTGCTCCTCATCAATGCCTGTAAGTCGGATGCTGCGCCCGCCACTCGGAGAATTTCTTGTCGATCTCTTGCTGGCCCTTCCGGTAGCCGGGCAGTTCGATCACCAGGCCGTCGAAAACGTCCAGGGTTGCCTCGTCGAAATCGTCCAGGTCCCAGGGTGTCACGAATGCACCGCCTAATAAATTATTGATGCGGCGCGCCCGGAATACGTCGGCGATGAAGGGATCACTAACCCAGCCGGTGCGCGCGATCTGCAGCAGCGCGCCGCTCAAGTTTTTTTTTGCTTCGACCGGTGCTCGATGATCAGGTCGCGGGTGCGCGCCGTGAGCCAGGCCCATAGCTGCGGGTCAGTATCTCGCGAGTCCTTGATCAGCCGGTCGATCTCCTCGACCGTCCAGCGGCTTTCCGGGTCACTTCCCTGGCTCCAGATCTCCGCCATCCAGGCCACGATCTGGTTTCCGGCGACTGTCAGGCGCTCGACGGAGTTATTTACGTCCGCCCGCACATCTTCGACCGGCTCACCCTTCTCTTCCAATTCTTGGATCTTCTTCGTACCCTCGGCAATCGCTTTCTGCGCAACCAGTGCATCGGCCAGCAGGTCGTAATAGACCTTTACCTTTTCACGCGGCGGGTTGACCCAAACGTGAATGACGGCCTCGGCCATCTCTGGCGCATAATCCGCCATAGAAAGCACCCTCACGACTTTCGGAATGTTGAATTTCAAGGTTTCCGCCTTTCTTAGATCGCCGCCACGTTGGTCGTGACCGTCAGCTGCAGCAGCTTCGCCCCGGTTGCGTCGTACACGCCCTTGAGTATCGCCGTGTGCAGGTTGTTGCCGCGGTCTTCACCGCCCATGGGGACCACGTTCTCCCAGGTCCCGCCGATGTCGATGATGAGTGAATGGTTCGTGCCGGTCCCGATCTGCGGCCCGGTGATCGCAAGCCGCAGCACGGAGAGCGCCTGGCTGTTCATCAGGTCCCAGATCGCGTCCGCGTCCGAATTGCCTTCGAAGGTGAAGGTCGCCATTACATCGACGTAGCTCTCGCCGTGCACGTTGAAATAGCGCTGTCCCGACCCGTGGAACTTGGGATGCACCCCGGTCAGGATCTCGACGTTGAAACCCCTCAGTATCGAGTTGACTGCGGTCACGCCTACGCCCGCCCAGGTAGTATCCCGCTTGATCGTCGCCAGGGCTGCGTTCATCGGGGTGACGGTCGGAAGTGCAATCGAGCCGGTGAAACTGGTCGCAGTCCACTGCCGCCCGAAGAAGTCGGTCGCGATCTGTACCTGGGCGGGGCCGCCGTCCTGGGAGACTTCGCCTGAGATCGCGTAGCGCTCGAACATGACGTACTCGGTCTCGTAAGCCTGCACGTCATCGCCCACTTCCAGCGTTCCGCTATCAGGCGTGTTAGAGGCGGTGAGCGACGGGGTGAAGGTCCACAGGTAGTCACTCTGGCTGGGGGTAACTTCGGACGGGGTAATGGCACCTTTCAGCCCGCACGAGAATAGCATCGGCAGGTTCTGGAAATAGGCCGGGTGGTCTGCGTCGAAGTTGAGCGAGTTGCGAACCAGGTACTCGTAGAAATACGAGCGGCCTGCAACCGAGCGCGCCCGCGTCCCCGACAGGTCCGTGGGCCGGTGCGGGGTACGGTCCGGGTTGACCGCGATCGGAGCGGAGTACAGGTACGTGTCCGCAACAACGGCCGTACCCTTGGTTGTCTCCTTCCCCCACTGCAATTTTGAGAATGCTCTTTCTCCCATCAATCACCTTCCTTCGCCGGCTTCTCCGGCTTCTGTTCGATATATTTCCCGGCCTTGATCGCTTCCTTGAGCAGGTCAAGGACGCCGGTCTCTTTGGCTTCATGTTCTGATATGATGTGTGGTAATCCCGCGATCCCGGCACCATCCCCGATGTAGACATAAACTTTGTCACTCATATTTGCTCCTGTTTCGTGCGGAATAAAAATCTCCGAACGGTTTCCCCGTTCGATCCAGATCATCCCTGGTTTGACCGGGCCGCCCATCATGCGTATCCTCGCCCAATTGCTACGCTGCCGGGGTAAATTGGCCTGATTCGTCATCCTTAACTTCCCAATAGACCAGCAGCCCGTGGTGGGGCGCTTCAGATCCGTAGGTCAGCGTGACCGGCCCCTGGATGGACTGCCCACCCGTGTTCTGTGTCCTGAGCAGGAAATGTGCGACGCGGCTACCCAGTGTCATCGATCCGGCCGCGGCGTTGCGGATGCGGGCGAAGAACAGCATGATCTCCGGGAAGTGAGACTTATCCACGCCCCAGGGGAAGTGGAACTCGGTTATTCCGCGCCAGCGATCGACGAGCGGCCCGCCCAGCGAGTATGCGCTCTCCACGTCAAGGGTATAAGTGATGGCGCAGATCACGCCCGCGGGCAAGCTCTCCGGAAACTCGTTTTTCTCGTAGACCCGGAAACTCGTCACCGTCCCGCCGCGCCCGTCGGCGATCTCCCAGAGCTTTGCGATCTCGTCGATCCAATCGTTGACCGCTATCTCACACCTACTTTCTGCCGTTCTCCAAGTCTTTGGCGATCTGCTCAAGCGCCTGGTCGAAAAAGGACTGGATTTTGCCCTTTGATTTCTCGAACCCTTCTTTCATAAACTTCTTGCCTTTGATACCCTTTGTGGCAATACTCCTTGCCACGACGAACACAGATACCGCATCGCCCATCACAATATGCACCCAGCGCGCAAGCGGTGACCCTTCGCCGTAAGGCGGCATGGACGCACCAGGGCGCCTGCCGAACTCCATCACGGCTGGATACTCTTCCCCGCTGAGCGTGCTGCCGACCTTGCCAACAATCGATAAAGGCCCTTCCCGATTGACTTCGCTGGCAATCGAGTTGCGCAGTCTGCCAGTCACCCCGACCGGGGTGAGCGGCTTGATCGCGCTCTCCAGGGAAATGACCGACTTCTGCATCGCCTCGGTCAGGCGCCGCTCAGAAATCTGCGGGTACTGCGCCAGCTTCGATAATTGTTGCTCCATGCCATGGATCTCAATTTCGTAACCGATCATAGGGACACCACCCGGTAATTTCGCTGGATCTCTTTGATCTCGCTCGGGTATTTCTTGAAATAAAATGTTTCGCCCAACTCCGCGTTACCCGCCCGCCCGCTGTAGCCCGTTTTCGCCATCTGAAACTCCAGGGCCGCAAGCTGCCTGCACAGGCCGTTTACGTCGTAGGGGGGAATGTAACGGGAGATCGCCACCGAATTGAGGTGAGCGGCAGCTACAGTTCCGTTTACGCCTCTCTTTACAACGAAAGACCTGAAAACAAACACATCTGACGCGGTCACGTGTGTCGCTCTCGCCGTACCGTTCCAGCCGCGCACGACATAGATCGTGTTTGTCTGGACTTCGATCACCTTCATCTGCTCGAACTCGACCCGGATGATCTCGCCCGCATTCACTGCCGCCCCGCTCACCAGGTCCACGGCCTCCTCCGACGCGTCCAGGGCTTCAGCCGTATTCGTGGTGCTGTCCGTCGCCGCGCCGGTCGCCTCCACCAGCAGTTGCTCGCTCTCGATCAGGAGCACCATTCCGGTTGAGATTTTGGAGCCGTCACTGGCCAGGAGCGACGTGCCGCTCGATGTGATCTGGGTTGTGTTGGCGACCGTCGCGCCGGTGGATATGCTCTCTTCGTACTTGCCCCACCGGCCCGTTATCGCGACAGCGTCCCGGTCGAAATACCAGTAAGATAGCTGTGTCGCGTCTGGATCAACGGCGATGCGGTTATAGGGCCCATTCGACCACAGGCGGTTGCGTGGATAGAGCAGGTAATTGGCCGTCGTGATGGTCGTGCCGTTGTTGACAACGGCGGTTGCGGCCAGGAGTGGATCGACGAACAGGTCGATCTCCCCGTTGCCGTCGAACCGGCGCGCTTCTGTAGCCGGGATGAACCAGCCCAGCCGCCGGTCGATGAAGTCGCTGGCGGCCCGGACGTGACGCAAGAGCTGCGACTCATCCTTCACGCCTGGCAGCTCCAGGTCGGCGATCAGTTCTGCAAGTGTGCAGTACAGGCGGTCAGGCATGCACAGCCTCCCTCAGCTTCAATGACGACTCGTCCGCATCGTCCTTGTCATGCGAGCCCCACGCGCCCCAATTCGGGAATTTGATCTCCCCGGCATGGCGAGCCTTGACGGTGCGGGTCGCCATCACGCGGACGCCCAGTTCCTGCGCCCGCCGGGAGAAGAACCAGTCTTCCGACTCCGTTTCCGGTTGGAATTTCCCGTCCCGGTTTACAACCAGGTCGTTGATCGCAAACCAGCACTCCTGGACCCACGCCTTGCGCAGATCGACCAGCATCAGGCCGCTGTTGACGAGCAGGATCGACCGGTTGGGGGCATCGTTGAATAATTTGGTAACGTCACGGCTATCAAACGTTTCCGGCAGCTGCTGGACTTCGGCCATCGAGATACGGCGCGGCTCCATCTCCACCGTCGGATCATCCAGCCCCGTCGATGTCAGTCCGCGGTTATCCTTGAGTGGCAGCACGGCTGAAAGAACGTCAGCGCCTGTGCGCTCCATCTCCCGGGAGAGCTGGCCGACGAAACCCGGCTCTGGGATAACATCGGCGTGGATCATGAGAAAGTGTGTCACTTCCGGCCTGCGGTTCAGGGCGTGGCAGTACAGCTCGTTGAAGCCGCGCGCCAGCAGCGACGAATGGTTGGTGATGACGCTGAACTGCGGTACATCTGGCTGGTAGAGCTCGTTCAACAGCGCCATGGCCAGCTGGTTGTGCATGCGGCTGTCATAGGTCGGGACGCCGAGAATGATCATTTCTTGGCCTTTGGCTTCCTTACCATCTTGTCAATAGGCGGCTCGTCCATTGCCTTGGCTTCTGGCTCGGGCTTGGGCTCAAAGACTTCAAATACGCCGGGCGCGTCGCGCTGGAAGAACTCAGCCAGCGTGGCTCCGACTTCGATCACCTGCCCGGCCTTCAGATCATGACCGAGCGACTGGTAATTGCTCTTTACTCGCAGCTTTACGATAGACATAGTTCCCTTCCTTCTCGAAATTGTGCCGCTCGCACCACTCAGCGAATTTCACCGTATGGTCGTAGGCGAACGGAGTCGGCTCGGTAAAATTGTTGTGACAGTAGAGCACGCCACCTTTCTGTAGCGCCCAGGCGATGAACTCCAGGGCGCCGTCGATCTGCTCCAGGGGGATGTGCTCGATCACGTCGATAGCCACGATCAGGTCGTAGGCGTGGAACCCATTCGTCCGGCCAATATCCACCAGCTTGTCCCCGTCCAGGAAGCGCACGCTTCCACCCAACCTGAACTCGCAGAACTCCTTGAGCACGCCTGGCAGCTCGAACACGTCCACGCGGTTATGCTCGGCCAGGATCTCCGCTTCGCTTCCCAGGCCCGCGCCGATCACGAGCACCCGCGCGCCCTGGACACTTCGCAACGGAGCGACGATCTCCTGGTACATCTTCCCGGCGTTCCACCCGATCAGCTCGTAGAGATAGCCGTCCATTGGAGAGCCGCTGATCTCGTAGGATGTCAGGGTGTTCTTGACGCCATCCAGGGCCTTTGCTGCAACGTCCGCCACCGGTTCGCCGGTGAACTCTGCGACCAGCCCCGCCAAGCGCTCGAACTCCTTTAACCTTGCCTTCGTGCCCGACAATTCCAGCCACTCCTGGTGGGTGGCCCAGCCGGTAGAGACCCGGCTGATGTGGTCGATCTTGACCGCAGTGGTCGCCCCCAGGCGGAAGCCCAGCGCGCGGGCCTCGGAGGACAGTTGCCCCTCATCCGACTTCTTTTGGTGGCGCGGGTAGCAGAACCATTCGAAGTCCTCCGGAGCAATGCCTTTACCGTACTCCTCATAGATGCGCTCAAAGATCGCCCGCCTGAACAGCGCGCAGTGCGTCCCGACCATGCCAACGTCTCCCGTACCTTCGTCGATGACGACGTATTGGATCAGGCGCTCACCATTTGCGCGGAACCAGATCGCTTCCGGCGGCCAGCCGCGCCGGGTGTGGAAAGCCTGCAACGCGTCATATTCCCAGCCCGGCTCGAAGTCCCGGAAGCGGCTCAGGAAATCCACGTCAAAATCGGCGTCGCTGTCCAAGAACAGGAGCGTGTCCAGGTCGCTTGCCAGGAAGCGCCGGATCAGGTCGTTGGCGGAGATGTGCGCGGGCCGGTCACGCATGAGCATAAACGTATCACCCTCGCGCAGGCCCTTGGAGATCAGGTGCGACCATCCTTCTACAAATAGGCTATCGACCTGCTTCTCCAGGCGAGTGCCGATGCAGATACGGCCCCATGTCATCGGAATTTCAGGCAAGGCAGTTCCTTTCCCGTTGCAGGGTGGGGAGGGTTGGAGGGAGGCGCATCTACACGCCCGCTGGTATACATTAGCCCACTCCCCACCCTGCCATCACAGAGGAGAGAAGATGCGGTTAGTCGTTGTCGAAGGCTACGAACAAAACAGCGTCGTAGTCATTCGTGTTCGTCGGGGCTGCATCCGTGCTCGATGAGTAGGACACACCAATGGCTTCGCCGGCCGCGAACTTCAACGCACCGCGCCGGACGCTCGCGTAACTCTCCTGGACGGTATCCGAGAGGGTCAGCACCGGCGCGCTCGTATCGGCAAACTCCGTGCCGTCTTTGTGCGCCTCGAACGTTGCAGAGCCCGCCGTCAGGTCCGCAGTTGCGCGCACGGCAATACCGATCACGGAGCCCGCTTTAGGCATCACCATCAGGGTATTGCCACCCGTCAGGGTCAGGTCCACATCGGCGGCGTTCGTCACGGCATTGGCGACGGCGTAGGGAAGCGCGAAACCAAAATGCTCAGTAGTAAATTCTCCGGTCATGTTAAGTTTTCTCCTTGGGGGCCAGTTTCCCGGCCCCCGGTTATTTAGAGCGGAATGTTACGGATACCGCAAAGGTTGCTTACAACAGGATATTACGCACTCCAGAAGTATGGTCAGCTGTGCTCCTGGTCCCGTGTGCGGCTACGGCGATGCGGAAGCTGAGCACCATGTAGAGCTCGCGGGTGCGGATGTTCTTGTCCACTTCGATCAGCAAGCCGCGCCTGAAGCCGACCTTCCAGAAGTTGCGGTTGTAGAGCGAGATCGTCCCGAGCGTGTTGTTACCGGCAGTCGTGGAGACCTTTCCGTCCGCTTCCGCCTTCGGCTGGCTGGCCGATGGCATCACGGGCACGCCGCGGTAACGGGCCAGCTCGCCGCGCAGGATGGTAGCCTGCGGGCCGTACTTGTCCACGGTGGCGACGTTGGTCAGTCCCAGCATGGCAAAGTAGGCGCCGATCCCGGGCACGATCCGGACCGCGTTCAGGTCCAGCCCGTACTTTTCGAGCAGGTTCAGCGCGCTGGTCAAGTCCGCGTCCGCCAGAGCGTCGCCACCGGCATTGACGTGCTGGCCGGTGTTATCGACGATGTACAGGTGCCGGATGCCGTCCTGGCCCGAAGACAGGTAGTAGCTGTCCGCGTCGGGGTCGGCGTCGTCCAGGTTGATGTTCCCGGTAGCAGCGTCGGTGCTATCTGCGTTGAGACAGAAGGCGTCCATCCCCTCGCCGCCGGAGATCGTCAGCCGCTTGCGGAGCGCGGGCATCAGTGCGACCACGGAATCCTCGTCGAGCGAGTAGCTCCAGTCCACTTCCGCGACCTGCTCGGTCGAAGTCAGTGTCGATTTGGCCGTCGCAACGTTCTGCGCCGTGGTCGCCTGGCCCTGCCCGCCCTTGCGCCAGGTAACGTCACCCAGGCCCAGCGGGTCGTCGAACGGGTCGGTCGGCATGGGCTGGTTCTCCAG
>Ga0209342_10002615_pt1 | contig 19162 bp, 14 predicted proteins | sample RifCSP16_2_FD_184023 | JGI IMG/M metagenome (GOLD analysis project Ga0209342, IMG submission 184023) | Soil microbial communities from Rifle, Colorado - Rifle CSP2_sed 16_2 (SPAdes) (version 2) | ecosystem: Environmental > Terrestrial > Deep subsurface > Rock core/Sediment | place: Rifle... | reverse complement strand
GATCGCGGTCCTCAGACTCCCGTCGCCGTAACGCTTCGCGATGATCGAGAGCCCCTCCGTCTGCTCCCAGGTCAGCCGCCCCATCGGCACCGCGATGCCGACGGTCCAGCGATCAGCCTCCTTCTGTGGGAACCAGCCGATGAAGCTCTCGCTCGCGTGAGGCGGCGGAGGCGGCTCGACGAAGCGCATCAAGCGATAGCCCAGACGTTTCTCGATCTCCTCGAGCACGGTCTCGAGGCCGAGTCGCTCGATCAGGTAGCGGAAGCGCACCTGGGTCCGCTTCGCGCTGCGGTCTCCCAGCTCGCGGAAGACCTGGAGGATCCGGTAGGTGACATCGACCACCTCATCACGGGTGACGAAGACGGGAACATGCCAGCCAAGGTGAGGGTGCTGTCCCTGAGTGCCGCCGATCAGCAGCCTGAAGCCGACATCACTCTCAGGACCTCGTGTCGCGAGCCAACTGATGTCCTGGGTCCAGTCGCTCGGCACAGAATCTCCTCGCCCGTTGAGCGCGATGTTGAACTTCCGAGGGAGGTCGGAGAGCTCACGGCTTCCCACAAAGAGCTGAGTCACCGCCCGCGCCAGCTCCCGTGTGTCGATCAATTCCTCGGGATCGAGACCGGAAAGCGGATGGCTCGTCACGTTCCGGATGTTGTCGAAGCCGGTCTGTTTGGATGTCAGCCCGACCCGATCGAGCGCGGCAATCACACCGGGAATCTTCTGGATCGTGAGCCCCTGCACCTGCACATTGCCGCGAGTGGTGACATCAACGATCCCGTGTCCGCTCTCGTACGCGACGAACGCGACAGCCCGCGCCTGCTCGGCTGTCATCTCGCATCCGGGGATTCGAATCCGGATCATGTAGCGGTCGCGGTCGTTCTTTCGCCAGAAGATGCCGTGCCACTTCATCCGCTGGAGGTCAGGCTCTTCGATTGCGTCGTGAGGAGTGCCCTCCCGAGCCCAGCGCAAGAGGTCAGGCCAGACATCAAAGCCGTGTTTGGCGGCCTTCCAGATCTCGACAGCGTTCAGGTCCGTCATAGCTAGACCACTGCTTCCAGTTCCGCCGCCCACTCTTGCCGCCACGCGCGAGAGACGTGGAGTAGGAGGCCCATGCATCCGAATCCGACGAGTCCGAAGATGAAGAACCCGGCGCCGTAGGAACCGGTGACGTCCTTGAGCAGGCCGACAAGGGACGGCAGGAGGAAGCCGCCGAAGCCGCCTGCCGCTCCCACCAGTCCGGTGACGACGCCGATCTCATCGCGGAAGCGCTGGGGGACGAGCTGGAAGACCGAGCCGTTCCCCATCCCGAGACCGCTCATCCCGCCGAACAGCAGGATCGCTGTCAACGGCAGCTCAGGCAGAAAGCTGATTCCGACCATGCAGAACCCCACTGCCGCGTAAAGGAGCGCCAGCACGCGCAGGCCACCGAACCGATCCGCCAGCGCGCCCCCGACGGGGCGCAGGAAGGAGCCCAAGAGCACACAGAGTGCCGTGAGGTTCCCCGCCATCACGCGTGAGAGCCCGTACTGATCGTGGAAGAAGATCGGCAGAAAGCTGGCCAGCCCAACAAAGCCGCCGAACGTCACCATATAGAAGAGGTTGAACCACCAGGTGTCAGCGATGCGGAGCACCGCGAGATACTCACCAAGTCTCCGGGCCGGTGGTTGTGTTGGGCTGTCTTTGGCCAGAAGCGCGTAGACAGCGAGTGCAGAGGCCAGCGGAATCAGGGCCAAGCCGAAGACGGCGTGCCAGCCCATGCGCTCGGCCAGCCGCGGCGCGAAGAAGGCGGCGATGACAGTCCCGCTGTTGCCGGCCCCCGCGATCCCCATCACGACTCCCTGCAGTCGCGGCGGATACCACCGGCTCGCCAGCGGCAGCGCGACGGCAAAGCTCGCCCCCGCGATGCCAAGGAGCAGTCCGACCACGACGAGCCCGACGAGACTCCGCGCGCTCAGCCAGCCCGTGAGCAACGGCAGCACCGTCAAGACGATCCCGAGCAGTCCGATTCGCTTGGGGCCAAAGCGATCAACCGCGATCCCCATCGGCAGACGCAAGAGTGACCCGGCAAGAATGGGCACTGCGACAACGACACCCTTCAGCGTGGCCGAGAGCTGGAAATCCTGGGCAATGAACACGCCCAGCGCGCCGATCAACACCCAGACCATGAAGCTCACATCAAAGTAGACAAATGCGCTCAGCAGTGTCGGCCAGTGGCCGCTCTTGAAGACGTCGCGAAGATTCATCTTTCCTCCCGGTAAGCCCTAGTTGCTCAGTGAAATAAAAAAATGGCGCCCCCCTCATTGGGAAAGGGCGCCGTCGCCCGACCGAGTCCCGCTTCGGACTCAAAAGCGCTACGAGTGTCTACTCAACCAGCCAAAGTCGCGCCAGATCTATTTCCATCCTTCCTTCGGACGAACTTAGACCAGAGTGTCTCGCCGCCGCAGTTGGCGGAAACACAAACGGCGCCCTTTTTTGGCGCCGGCGCCACCCGCCACTGCTAACAACTATGTCAGCAGCCTTGCCATGGTCAAGGTGCAACTACTGAGCCAGACGTCTCGCTATCCGTAACTCCTTAGAGTCTCACTACTATGCTTCACCACACCTCCCTCGAGACGCGCCGCGCTGCCCGATCGGCGCGCACACGGACGACTCAATGCCTAACAACGCAGCACTTCCGCAAGCCTCGAGTTTTCTCTCCGCGCACAGGGTGGGTCGAGTTGCGAGGCGATAATGTGGAGGTGGTGACCCCGGCGGGATTCGAACCCGCGATCTCGACCTTGAAAGGGTCGCGTCCTGGGCCAGGCTAGACGACGGGGTCATCAAAACGAGCCGACGTTAACAGCCTCATCAGATTACCTCAGACAACCGAAGCTGGCAAGAATCGGAGCTACCGGCCCTAATCAAGTTTTCTGGCTTCGCGTGTCTAGGAGGCGAACTTCGTTCCGGATGTCAGAAGCTTCAAGCTCGCCGCAGGGAAGTCGGATTCGCCCCTGAGCGACTGCCTCATGCCGTGAAGTCGCCCCCCTCTTTTGGGAAATTCCGAGCCTAAAGACTGACAGGCTCTACCCACCGCGGCAAAGAAGTGCCTGTTTGCATTGTTCTCCTGCTGTGGCACTTTTTATGCTCGTCTGTGGGCCGTCGAACAATGTCTGACGAATCGGGATCCGCTCCATGACCCATCTGCATGTGGCTGAGCCTCAAACACGTGACCCGAGGACTGCCCAAGTACGTCCCGCCGCCTCGCTCGTCATCCGAACCAAGAACGAAGAGGCTCTCCTTGCACAGACGCTCTCCAGAGTCTTTTCGCAGACACTCGATAACATCGAGGTGATACTGGTGGACTCGGGCTCGACCGACCGCACCCTGGCGATTGCGCGAGAGTTTCCGGTGAAGATCATCGAGATTCGCCCTCAGGACTTCACCTACGGACGGGCGTTAAACGTCGGTTACGCGCAGGCTCAAAGCAATCTCCTGGTTTCTCTGAGCGCCCACGCAATCCCATTGACCAGAGATTGGCTCATGCTGCTGCTGGATCATTTTGAGGATCCCCGCGTGGCTGGAGTTTGGGGCGAGGAGACCACCTCCGTCGACCGTCAGATTCAAACGAAAATCTACCGCCAGGATCTCTCGATGTTTCTCGCTGACGTCTACGTCGGCTTCTCCAACGCCAACGGCGCGGTTCGCAGAGCGATATGGGAGGCCCATCCCTTTCGCGAGGATCTCCTGAGTACAGAGGACAAGGAATGGGCGTACTGGGCACTTTGCGCCGGATATTTGATCGTGAAAGACACCAGGGCGTTGGTGCTCCATAATCACCGGGAGTCGATCCTCCAGATCTGGCGCCGGTCTCATCGTATTACCGAGGGATTCGCCCGCTTCCTCCAGATGCCTCAGTTTTCCGCCCTGGATCTCCTTCGCCACGTGTACTGGGGGGCTTCGGCCGAGTGGCGAGTGTCGGCAGGGGACCATGGTAGATTCGGTCGGGTGGCGCGCAGGCTGCCAAAGATCATGGCTGGCGAGACTGGATGTTATACCGGGCTCAGAGCAGGTCGCCCGAGATGAAAACGCCCAAGCTGGTACTCATCGGCATCGACGCTGCGGACAGCCGTCTGGTTCGCCAATGGGCGAGCGAGGGATACCTTCCGACGATCGCTCGCCTCTTACGATCCGGTGTCGCGGCTCAAATCGCCACCCCTCTCGCCGTGTTGGAGGGCGGCATCTGGCCGACCTTCCTCACCAGTTCCTCGCCCGCGACCCACGGCATGTTCTCCTATCGGACGCTCACGCCCGGAACGTACAACCTCGACGTGGGAATGTACGCGGACCGGCTCCCCGTGCCTCCGTTCTGGGCGCACCTGAGCGGGGCGGGAAAGCGCGTTGCGGTGGTCGACGCGCCGTTCGCGCGGCCTGTCAAGCGCCTCAATGGCATTCACGTGACGAACTGGGGAGCTCACGACCCGTGGTGTTGGAAGCGATCGTCGTGGCCGCCACGCTTCATCCGCGACCTCACGAAGCGCTTCGGCGACCACCCGGTGGCCAGCTGCGATAAAAGGAGGCGAACGCTCCCGGAGTATGAGGATCTCCGCTCGCGTCTGATCTCGGGCATCCAGAAGAAAGCCGCGCTCCTTCGTCACTGCCTCCAGATGGAGGAGTGGGACTTCTTTTTCGGCGTCTTTTCCGAATCCCACTGTGTCGGCCATCAGATGTGGCATCTCATGGACCCCGGGCACCCGCGGCATGAGCCCTCCGCTCCGCCGGCGCTCCACACCGCGATCCGGGACGTCTACAGAGAGATCGACGCCGGCATCGCGACCATCCTGGAAATCACGCCCCCAGAAACGCACGTGCTCCTGATGCTGAGCCACGGGATGGGGCCCTTTTACGCCGGTTCGCATCTGCTGGACGCGGTGCTCGAACGCCTGGAGATCAATGGCACCAACGGAGACTCGGCTGCCCCAAATCATGACGGCGACTCATCCGCGGCGAGGCAGACCCTGTGGGATCTTCGCAGGTTTCTTCCAACGAGGCTCCGGCAGACTGTGAAGGCCCAACTATCCAGGCCCACCTCGGCGCTTTGGCGGTGGACCCATCCAGAGCCGAACCCCAGGCCGGGAATGCGCGCCTTCGCCGTCCCCACCAACAATATGACGGGCGCGATCCGGATCAACTTGAGAGGAAGGGACCCGGCCGGGCTCGTCGAGCCGGGGAGCGAATACGAGGCGCTCTGCCGGCAGCTGACCGAAGGGCTGCTGGCGCTAGAGAACGCCGAAACGGGACGAAGCGCGGTGCGGTGGGTGAAGCGAGTTGAGACGATCTATCGGGGGCCGCGCCTCAGCGAGATGCCCGATCTCTTCGTGGAGTGGGACCACAGCGCCCCGATCACGACGTTACGCTCCCCGCAGATCGGGACCGTCAGCCAAGTGCTGCCACACGAGCGCACGGGCGATCACTTCCAATCCGGCCTGCTGCTGGGGCTCGGCCCTCAATTCCGATCGGGAGAGATCACCGACGAAGTCCGCACCCAGGACATCGCTCCCACCATTCTTGATTTCTTCGAGGTCCCCCGTCCGGTGGGGTATGAAGGGGAAAGTGTCTTTCCATTCCTGCGGCAGTCTTGACCGTCGCCCAAGAAAAGAACTGGTGAGCCGTGCTGGGATCGAACCAGCGACCCCCTGCTTAAAAGGCAGGTGCTCTTCCAACTGAGCTAACGGCTCTAGCAGGCTGTTGAAAAAGGCCCATCTGCGGCGAAGGCTTTCCTCGGAGGGGGGCCCGCCCCCCTTCCGAACCTCCCCCAGAAGCTTGCGCGGGCGAAGCCCGCGCTCGAACGCAGAATGGGATTGCTCGTCGTTGCAGCGTACATCTAAGTACGCCTCACTCCTCGGTTCCTCGCCGCCTTGCATCTGGACCTTTTTGAGCAGCCTGACGTTAGCTGGGGTTTTTCAGCACCCTGCTAGTGTTCCATACCGCGCACTCGATTCGACAGGCATCCTAACCATTTTTTTTGCCGTCCACAACGGGTTTTTCACGCTCCGGAATAGCGCCCCGTCCAGATCGCTCGGCGCGGCCCGGCCGGCTACCGCTTTGGGAGCCGCATCGCCCCGGTCACTGGCGGGAAGAAGCCCACCCGCAAAATGATCAACCGGAGGAAGAACCCCCCCGCCACGGTGCAGAGCAGGCATACGATGCCTGCCGCATCTCGCGCGGGTTGAGACGCCACTCCGACCAGAGCCAGTATCATCGGGAACACCGTGCCACCCGTCAACACGCCCCCCCAAAATGGCCACCGAAACTTTCTCCGCAGCAGCTCCAGGCTCTCGGCCCTGCCGGGCGCGGTCGTCTTCGTCGTCACGTGCCAGACCATCGAAACCAGGAGCAGCGCCAGGAACCCGAACAGGAGCCAGAACTGGAGCGCGGCGATCGGCTCGCGATTCAGGGTCTCCAGCAGCATCACGCTCGCCATCGACATAGCGAGTGAGGAAAGCATGAACTGGGTCGGGATCGCCGGCGAGTTCCAGAACGAGACCGCGGCCTTGTCAGCCAGCACCAGGCCGGCGTAGACAATCACCACCACAGAGGAGACCAGGGCGAGGACCTCCATGGTCTTGCCCGCGGCGTCAGACGCCCATGGATCCCACGGCAGCCGGGCGAACGGCGTCACGCCGCCGAGATTCAGGCCGGGCAGAACCAGCGCGCCGCCCGCGACGAGAAAGATGAAGTCCGCGATCGCGCCGCGGCTGATCCAACTGCTCCCCGGCTTGAGTACGGCCCGCAGGAAGCGAAGCGGACGGCCGAGGCTCCAGATGAGAACGAGTCCGCCGACACCGATCACGACAAAGCTCACGAGGTCGACCACGGGCAGGCCCAGCCAGATCCCCAGGTGGCGCTCCAGGTCGAGCAATCGGGCCAGCAGGAAGACGCCGCCTCCGATCCCCATCAGAGTGAACCAGGTGGCGTGATAGAGGTCCCACTCTTCCTGGAGCTGCGCCGCCATGAGCGGCACTTGGACCGACACGGTGTGAGCCGGCACTAGCCGTCTTGTTCGTGAAGAGTGAAGTGTGAAGAGTGAAGAGCGGTAATCGGGAACCGCGAACCCCGAACCCCGAACCCCGAAAATGATGCAACGCTTATCGCCACCGCGCTACCCCTCGTGCCGTGGCGAGAAGCGAGCAGATCGAGGCCCGAGGGTAAGGAGGAACCCCGAGGCGTATGCGGTATACGTTGAGGGGTTCCGACGACCGAGAACGAAGAGATGCGACGCTTCTCGCCGCGGCACTGGGTCACTCCGTGATGTAGTAGAGCGACGGATCGAGCCCCAGCTCTTCGAGCAACACCCCCGCGTTGTGCTCTTTCCGAAGCAGAGAGACGTTGCTGTTGGGATCGTCCAGGTCCCCGAAGTGCATGGCGTTGGCGATGCAGCTCGTGACGCAGACCGGCGTGTATTCGGGGTCGACCCCGGGGCGCGCGCCCTCCGGGGCCTTGTCGACCCTGTGCTTGCAGAAGGTGCACTTGGTCATGACGCCAACGCGCTCCGGATCTCGACTCTTTTTATCAGAAGGCGTCGGCGTGTCGAAGTACCACTCCTGGTCATGGATCATATGGCGGGCCCGATAAGGGCAGGCGACCGAGCAGTAGCCGCACCCGATGCACATGTCGTACTGAACGAAGACAATGCCGTCATCGCGCTGCTGGCTGGCGCCGGTCGGGCAGACGGGAACGCACGGCGGTTCGGCGCAGTGCATGCACCCCATCGGCAGGAAGGTCCGCTTGACGTCGGGATACTCGCCGACTTCGACGTCGACAACGTGCCGCCAGAAGATCCCCGGAGGCAAGGCGTTCTCCTCATGGCACGCGATAGTGCACGTCTGACACCCGACGCACTTCACGAGATCGATCACCATTCCCCAGCGCATTACGCTTCACTCTTCACGCTTCACACTTCACTCTCTCAGGCGCGGTAGATCTTGACCCGCACGAGGTCGCCGCCGCTCCCGGTGGAGTCGGTGACTGACAGATCGATCGGGGCGAGGGCGTTCAGATTGGGCATGTCAAACTCGTCTGCAACCGGAGTGGCCCAGTGCCCGAACTGCTGAAGGGCCACCACCACGTCCGGCCGTACTCCGGCCCGCAGGATGGCCTTCCCCTTCTGCCTGCCGATCGGCGACTCGACCCAGATCTCGTCCCTGTCTCGAATGCCGAGCTGCTGCGCCGTTTTCTGATTGAGCATCACGCCGAAATGGCCTTTGACGTGTCTGGAGACATCGGCCAGCAGCGGCAGCGAGACTTGGGAGCCCCACGAGTACTGCATGCTCCGGCTGGTCAGGAGCCAGAACGAGTACTCCTTTGGGTCCTTCCCGTACTTGCGCGCCACCTCGACCCAGATTTCTGGCAAATCCTTCCAAGCTGGAAGGGCCTGATACTCCTCGAGCTGTGTGTCCCACCAGTGGATACCCTGCTCGTGAAGGCGGGCCTTCAGCTCCCCACCAACCCTCTTGAGCCGCTCCTGGTACGGCAGCTCGTAGCGAAGTCCTTTGCTCAGCATCACCGGGTGGAGGTACCATTGAAGTCTCGAAAACGGGACCAGGTACGCGCCGTGCTCTTTGAACCAGGCGAGGTCGTGCTCCTCTCTGCCTTTGGAGAGCGAGAGCGTGGCAGCCCGGCAGGCCCGGTCCCAGATCTCCTCCGAACTGTGCCGCGTCGCGGGATCGAGGCTCTTGTCGTAGTGCGGGGTCTTGAGCGGGACGCCCAGCGCGACGCCCCGATTGATGAAGTCGTTGTATTGTTCAAGCAGACCGAGCCGGGCGCAGAGCTCGGTTCCGATGTCTGTCATGTCCTTCGTGTTGTACGGTGACGGCGCCACCGGTTGTCGCAACGCCACACCCTGGTAGTCCCAGAAGTTCTCCACGGGCCTCGTCGCCCCCACCCGGTAGAGCTGATAGCTCTCGAGATCTGTGGCGTCGGGGAGCAAGAGATCGGCAAACCAGTTGGTCTCGTCCTGCGTGTAAGCAAACGCGGCGATGAACGGGAAGGTGGCCAGCTTCTTGGTGATGAGATCACTGTCCCAGCATGAGATCGCCGGGTTGCTCCGAGAGACGATCCAGACATCAGGAGGAGTCGGCTCGGGCCAGTTCGGCGGCGGGTCACCCATGAAGAGCCAGGGGAGCTGAGCGGGAGAGAGCGCGGGGGACCATGAAGAGTTCGCGACGAGCGGCACCAACGTCTTGTAACCGCTTCGGCTGTCCGGGCGCGATTGCCATTCCTTCTTGGAGGTCGGGTTGAGCGGCTGGGCCATGAAACCGTCGGGACCCGGCCGGACCGACTCCAGGCGATTGGACGACGGGCGGTTCAGTCGCACCGTCGTGCCCAGAATGCCGCCGGGCACTTCGAGGGCGCCGACCAGGGCCGACATGAGTGTCCTGCCCCAGCAGCACTCGAAGCCTCCCCACCCGTTGTTCACCGACTTCCCGAGGACGATCGCGACAGGCCGAAGCGGCAGCCGCACACCCTCGACGTCGATCGTCGAGCCCACCGAGGCGTGCTCGAGGTACTCCTTCGTGACCTGACGAATGGTGTCCGCTGGGACATCGGAGATGCGTGCAGCCCACTCCGGGGTGTACGGCTTCATGTGATCCCTGAGGCACTGGAACGCCGGGCGAGCCAGCGCTGACTCGTGAGTCCATCGCTCCTCGTCAGGGCCCACTTCAATGCCGCTCACCTGGAACTCGCCCTCAAGGGCGTACGCCTCGACGTCGGGGGTGTCGAAGGGGACGGCGGCGCTTCGCTTTTCGTCCCAGACCAACGGCTTGCCCGATTCCGCGTCGCGCATGTAGTAGCCATGCGGCCCCACGAGATAGGGCGAGTTCGTCATCCGGCTGAGGAACTCGACATCGCACACCCGCCGCCAGTTGTGCTCGTGGAGGGTGACGTGGATGATCGCGAAGAGGACCGCGGCATCGGTCTTGGGCGTGATCGGGACCCATCGGGCGGCCGTGGCAGCAGTCACCGACATGTGGGGCTCGAACTGGATCCACTTGGCCCCCCGTCCCCTGGCCTCAGCGTGACGCCAGACCCCGACGACACCGCCGCTGGCGTCGCCGTTGTGACCGAATGAGAGGACGTATGTGTTGTGAGGCATATCAGGGGCCACCGTGAACGCTCGATGCCAGAATTCGCCGTAGAGGTGCTCGGAGTGATAGCACTTCATCCCCTGCCCGCTTCCGATCCCCTGATCCACGGGTCCCCACGCAAAGAGAAACGCCGGAAAGGTTCCGAGGTATGCCGGGGCAGTGCCGCCAGCGCCAATGGTGACAGCAAGCCTGGGGTAGCCGTGCTCGTCCATGAATCCCTTCGCGCGGATGGCTTTGAGCTTCTCGGCCAGCAGGTCCAACGCCTCATCCCAACTGATCTCGACCCATCTCGGATCTTGGTCTTTGCCCTTCTTGGGATTGGTGCGCTTCATCGGGGCCTTGATGCGGTTGGGGTTGTACATCTTCTGGACCAAGCCATACGCCCGCACGCAGGGGCGTCCACCGGCCGGGTGCTCGTCTTTGAAGTTGAAGTTCGGTTCGACCTTGACGGCGATGTCATCTTCAACCACGACGTTCAGGAGGTCGGGGCCCGCCACGCACTGATAGCAGAAGGTGGGCACTGTCCGCGTCGCCTTCTTCTCCGATACGATCTCCCTCATAAGTTCCTTCTCGTCACCGCGATTGGTGGAGCGTTTACGGTACAGTGTACCTTCACGCTGCTCCGGCTGTCATGTTTCAGAAATCTGGTACTGGGTCAATTTGCTTCGCCATACTTTCGTTCTCGGTCGTCGCCAGCCCTCAACGTACACCACGTACGCCTCGGGCTGGCTCCTCCCTCGGGCCTCGTCTGGCTCGCAACTTGACCCAGTACCGGCACCTAAACTGACCCACTACAAGAAACCTCGTCGGGGTGACGGAGCGCGGCGGGGCGGGGGGCGCCCCGACGCCAGGCCCTGCAGGCCTCGGCCTCGCCTCTCGGCGATTTTCTTCTGATGAGGCTTAATTCAGTGGTGGTCAACTTCTCGCGTCGGAGCGTAGGTCGAGGACTCGCTTGGCTTTGCCCACGCTGCGCTCGATCGTCTTCGGAGGCACCACGGTCACCTGCGCCGTGATGCCGATCGACTCGAGTATCTGCCGGCGCGCCTGGTCAGCCAGGGCGCGCATGACTACCTCGCCGGCCGCGGCCACCTCCGGGCGCGCCTCGACCCGCACCTCGAGCGTATCGAGGGCCTTTTCCCGGCGCAGGACAAGGAGGTAGTGGGGGTCCAGCCCCGGCAGCCGCACCAGCACATGCTCGATCTGCGAGGGGAAGACGTTTGCGCCCCGGATGATCAGCATGTCGTCTGTGCGCCCGGTGATCCGGGCCATGCGCCAGAGCGTGCGGCCGCAGCGGCACGGCTCGGGGTCCAGCGCCGTGAGGTCCCGCGTGCGGTAGCGCAGGACCGGCAGCGCTTGCCTGGTCAAGGAGGTGAGGACCAGCTCACCCGTGGCGCCGGGCGGGAGCGGCTCGAGCGTCTGAGGATCCACGACCTCAGGCAGGAAGTGGTCCTCATGGATGTGCATGCCCCGGCGCTCGGGGCACTCGACCGAGACGCCAGGCCCGATGATCTCGCTCAAGCCGTAGATGTTGAGCGCCATCAGGTTGAGCCGCGCCTCGATCTGCTCCCGCATCGCATCGGTCCACGGCTCCGCGCCGAAGAAGCCCACCCGCAACTTGAGAACCTTGGCGACCCCGGCCTCCTCGATGGCCTCGGCCAAGTGCAGCGCGTAGGACGGCGTGCTGCAGAGGACGGTGGAGCCGAAGTCGGTCATCGCCATGAGCTGGCGCTCGGTGAACCCGCCGGAGATCGGGATCACCGTGGCGCCGAGCCGCTCGGCGCCGTAGTGAAAGCCAAGCCCGCCGGTGAAGAGCCCGTAGCCGTAGGCGTTGTGGACGACATCGTCGGGACCCACCCCACCCATGGCCAGCGTCCGCGCCATGACCTCGCTCCACGTCTCAAGATCCCCGCGGGTGTAAGCGACGACCGTGGGCTTGCCCGTGGTCCCCGACGACGCATGGATGCGCACGACCGACTTCATGGGCACTGCCAGGAGCCCGTAAGGGTAGGTGTCACGGAAGTCGTCTTTGACGGTGAACGGCAGCCGGCGCAGTTCCTCGAGCGATCGAATGCCGGCCGCGGTGACGCCGTGCTCGCCCAGCCGCTGGCGGTAGAGCGGTACGCGCTCGGAAACGTACGCGACCACGGCGCGGAGGCGTTCCAGTTGGAGCCTTTCCAGCTCGGCGCGTTGAGCCCGCTCGATGGCAAAGTCGTCGTTCATGACGAAGCCTCCTCCTTCCGATCTCAACTCGATCTGTCTGGCCGCCAAACTATATCATAATCGAGCACTTTGATCTTGACATGCATCCGGACGGCGCTTACACTTCGGCCACAACGCAGCCCTGAGAGCGCGCTGGAGTCGCATACGTCACGGCAGCCGTCAGCAGCCGCAGATGGGCTTTTTTCAACACCCCCTTGAAGTTTTAGCCTTACCGTGGAGTTACTGCTTCCTCAAAAACGGCTGTCCGGTGGCGCCGCGAAGATGATGCGAGCGCTCGCCGCGGCCTATCGCGCTGTTCTTCACTTCCTCGCGGCCGCCGCCGCGGTGATCCTCGGCCTGATCGCGCTTTTCGTGACCCTTGATGTGGTCATGAGAAACCTCGGCCTGGGCACGCTGCCCTGGGTCACCGAGGTCTCCGAGTACAGCCTGCCGCTCGCGACCTTCTTCATCGCACCCTGGCTCCTGCACCGCAACGAGCACGTGCGCCTCGACGTGCTGCTCGCCGTGATGCCGCGGCGGATCGCGAACGGGCTGGAGCGCGCCGCCGACCTGGTGGGGCTCGCGATCTCGATCGTGTTCATCGTCTTCAGCGTGCGGCTGATGGCTGACTCTGCGAGCATCGGCGCGCTCGTGGTGAAGAACCTCACCTTCCCCGAGTGGTGGCTCTTCCTGCCGGTGCCGCTCTGCTTCGCGCTGCTCGCGATCGAGTTTGTGCGCCGCATGGTCGCGCTCCCGCCCGCGGCGTTCTCGATCGCCCTGGAGAAGGACGAGCCATGACGTGGTGGATTGCCGCGCTGCTGCTGTTCGGCATCCTCACCGGCCTGTTGCTGCTGGGGCTCGCGGCCGCGTTCGCCTTCCTCGCCATCAACGTGGTCGGCGCCTGGATCTGGCTCGGCAAGGAGGCCGGGCTGGTGCAACTCATCCGCAACGGCGTGGTGTCGATCACCAGCTTCTCGCTCACGCCGATCCCGTTCTTCGTCATGATGGGTGAGGTGCTCTTCCATACCGGCGTGGCGATGAAGACGATCGACGCGATCGACCGGGTCATCTGGCGGCTGCCCGGACGCTTGTCAGTGGTCGCGGTGGTGGCGGGCACCATCTTCTCGGCGATCTCGGGCTCGACCATCGCCACCACCGCGCTGCTGGGCAGCCTGATGCTGCCGGAGATGCTGCGCCGCGGCTACCACCCGAGCATGGCGATGGGGCCGATCATGGCGATCGGCGGCGTGGACATGCTGATCCCTCCTTCGGCGCTCACCGTGCTCCTTGGCAGCCTCTCGGGCATCTCGATTTCCCAGCTCCTGGTCGCGGGCATCGTGCCGGGGGTGCTGCTGTCCGCGGTGTTCGTCGGGTACGTCGTCGTGTCCGTCAAGCTTGATCCCGGCCTCGCGCCGGCGTTCACGCACCAGCCGGTGCCCGCCTGGGACCGCGTGAAGCCGCTCCTACTCTACGTGCTGCCCCTGGCGCTGATCTTCGTCGCAGTGATAGTCTCCATGACCGCGGGGTGGGCGACCCCGACCGAATCGGCCGCGATCGGCGCCGTGGCGACCGTGCTGGTCGCGCTGATCTACCGCTCGCTGAGCTGGGCCAACCTCATGAAGGCGCTCACCGGGACGGCCGCGATCACCGGGGTGATCCTGTTCATCATCATCGGGGCGACCACCTTCGCGCAGATCCTTACCTTCTCCGGAGCGACCAACGGCCTGGTGCGGGCGATCGAGGAGGCTCGGCTCGGGCCGACCGTGGTGCTCGCCACCATGATGGTGATTCTGCTGGTCCTGGGCTGCTTCATGGATCAGGTGAGCATGATGCTGATCACGCTCCCCTTCTTCATGCCGCTGGTTCAGCTCTACGGGTTCGACCCCGTCTGGTTCGGCGTGCTGTTCCTCATCTGCATGCAGCTCGGGCTGCTCACCCCGCCCTTCGGCATGCTGCTGTTCACCATGAAGAGCGTGGCGCCGAGGCACATTACCATGGGCCAGGTGAACCGCGCGGTGGCGCCCTACGTCGTGATCGGCCTGGTGATGCTGCTCCTGGTAGTGCTCTTTCCCGCGCTGGCGACGTGGCTGCCCGAGCTGCTGTTCCAGAAGAGATGAGCGCGGTGAAGCTGCTCCGTCCACAATGGTTCCTGTGGTCCTGTGGTCTTAGCAGGCTGCTGAAAAAGGCCCATCTGCGGCGAAGGCTTTCCTCGGAGGGGGGCACGCCCCCCTTCCGAAACCTCCCCCAAAGCTTGCGCGCGCGAAGCCCGCGCTCGAACGGCGAATGGGGTCGCTCGTCGTTGCCACGTACATCCAAGTACGTCTCACTCCTCACTTCCTCGCCGCCTTGCATCTGGACCTTTTTGAGCAGCCTGCGGCCAGCAGGTGTTTTTCAGTACCCTGGTAGTTCTTTCTCACGCAGAAATTCCATCACAAGGAGGAGAGCATGATGACACGTTTCGCAGCTCGCGCCGTTTTGGCCGTCGTGTTCACGCTCGTCACGTCGTTCGCCGCCACTCCCGCGATCTCGCAGGAAGTGACCCTGCGCATGGTGAGCGCGTTCCCCGAGAACCAGTATTACGTGACGCGCCTGCTCGAGTGGATCCAGAAGGTGAACGCCGGGGGCAAGGGCACGCTGCAGATCAACTTCATCGGCGGCCCGAAGGCGATCCCGACCTTCGAGGTCGGCAACGCGGTGCGCACCGGTGTCGTGGACCTGGCCTTTACCACTGGAGCGTTCTACACCAACATCATGCCCGAGGCCGACGCGCTGAAGCTCGCGCAGGTCACCGCGGCCGAGCAGCGCAAGAACGGCGCCTTCGACTACATCAATCGGATCTGGAACGAGAAGGCGAACATGTACTACCTCGCCCGCGTGGTTGAATACACGCCGTTCCACCTCTACCTGAACAGGAAGATTGACAAGCCCGACCTCACCGGCCTCAAGATCCGCATCACGCCGGTGTACCGCGAATTCTTTCAGGCGCTCGGCGCGACCGTGATGCAGATCCCTCCCGGCGAGGTCTACACCGCGCTCGAGCGCGGCGTGGTCGACGGCTACGGCTGGCCCATTCACGAGATCTTCCCTCTCAACTGGCACCAGCACACGAAATTTCGCGTCGATCCCGGCTTTTACAACGCCGAGGTGTCGCTGATCGTGAACCTCGACGCCTGGAAGAAGCTGACGCCGGCGCAGCGCGACTACCTCAACCGGCAGGCGCTGGCCAACGAAGCGGAGAACACCTTCTGGATCAAGTACAACGAGGAAGAGGCGAAAAAGCAGGCCCAGGCCGGCATCCAGGTGATTCGATTCGAAGGCGCGGCCGCCCGGCAGTTTGTCGAGCGCGCCTACCAGCTGGGCTGGGACGAGATCATCAAGAAGAGCCCGCAGCACGGCCCGCAGCTCCGGAAGCTCCTGAGCAAGTGAGCTGACGAGGAGGCCACCGCGACCGGAATCGTCTTCGGCTTGCCGTCACTCCGTCTCAAAGGGGGCTGGCGCCAACAGAGGTGTTGCGCGAGCCACGCGACGACTCGGCGCAGCGTTCCAGTTGCAGGCGCTCGAGCGTGGCGCGGGGCGCGCGCTCGATGGCGGAGTCGTCGATCATGACGAAGCCTGCTCGCGACTCAGCTCGAGCCCGTAGGCCCGCGCTGAGTCGGCGGCGCCACTGAGCTCCGCGATGACTCCACCAGGGCTCAGCGCGTAGCCGCGGTCGGCGAGATGAACTGCGGCGCGCGCGTTCTGTTCAACAAGCAGAATGGTGAGCCCCTCTGACTTGAGCTTCGCTAACACGCGGAAGATTTCGCGGATCACCAACGGCGCCAGGCCCACCGAGGGCTCGTCGAGCAGCAAGAGACGCGGGCGGGCCATGAGAGCCCGCCCCACCGCTACCATCTGCTGCTCGCCGCCTGAGAGCGTGACCGCGAGCTGATTCAGGCGAGGATGGAGCGGTGGAAAGAGCGTCAGGACACGGTCCAGATCCTCCCCGATCCGCTGCCGCCTGCTTGCGCGGGACGCCGTATAGGCGCCGAGGCTGAGATTCTCACGCACGGTGAGTGGCCCGAAGAGGTCTCGCCCTTCCGGGACCATGACGATCCCCCGGCGCACGATCTCCTCGGTGGAGCGCCCGCCGATGGTCTCGTCGTCCAACGTGATCGTGCCGCCATGGATCGGAACGAGGCCGGTGATCGCGCGCAGGAGCGTGGTCTTGCCGCTTCCGTTTGGTCCCACGATCGTGACTGTCTCGCCGGGCGTGACGCGCAGGCCGACCCCGCGAAGCGCCTGCACGCGCCCGTAGAAGACATCGAGCCCCTTGACGGTGAGCACGCTTATGCTCCCGAGATTCGGGGATCGGGGTTCGGGATTGGCGATTCGGGATTCGGGATTGGGGATTCGAAATGCGAATCCCGGACCCCGAGCCTCGTCTGATGCCACGCATTTCCGTCACACTCTGGGTTTGACACCCACTCGTGCCGTGGCGAGAAGCGAGCAGCCCGAGGCCCGAGGGAGGAGGAACCCCGAGGCGTATGAGGGTATACGTTGAGGGGTTCCGACGACCGAGAACGACGGGATGCGACGCTTATCGCCACGGCGCTAGCATCAGGCGGCGTCCTCGCCGAGATAGGCAGCGATGACATCGGGGTGCGCTCGGACGGCCGAAGGCGGGCCCTCTGCGAGCTTCTCGCCCGAGCAGAGCACGATGATTTCGTCAGAGAGGTTCATCACGAACTCCATGTGGTGGTCCACGACGAGGAGCGTCGTTCCGTTGTCGCGGATGCGCCGGATGAGAGCGCCGAGCCGCTCCTGCTCGTCGCGGTTGAGCCCGGCGCCCGGCTCGTCGAGGAGAAGCATCCGAGGCTCCATGCCGAGCGCGCGCCCAACCTCGACCAGGCGCTGCTCGCCGTACGGCAGCGCGGCCGCGGGCACCTCGGCGCGGGCCTCGAGCCCCAGCACGACCAGGATTTCGTGCGCGCGAGTCCTGAGCGCGGCTTCCTCGGAGCGCATGGCCCGCGTGCGCAGCGAGCATGCGGCCCAGCCCGCCCGCCCGCGACGATGGCAGCCGACAAGCACGTTCTCCAGCACCGTCATCTCGCCGAAGAGGCGCACGAGCTGAAACGTTCGGGCGATGCCGCGGGCGGCGACGGCGTGCGGGCGGCCTACGGGTAGCGGCTTGCCCTCGAAAAGCACCCGGCCGCGCGTGGGCGCCAGCACGCCTGAGATCACGTTGAAGATCGTCGTCTTGCCCGCGCCATTGGGGCCGATCAGCGCCTTGATCTGGCCGGGGGCGACCGCAAAGTCCACGCCACTCACCGCGGCCACGCCGCCGAAGTGCTTGTGGAGCCCCTGGACCTCCAAGAGCGCCGCGCTCACGCCGTTCTCCTGAAGAGCCCGCTCAGTCCCTCGGGCACGAAGACCATGAGCGCCATGAGGATGAGGCCGAAGAGCACGATCTCGTATTCCGCGGCGCCATGGGAGGCGGTGACGATCGGCAGCAGCGCTCGCAGCGCCTCCACGAGCACGACGACCAGGGCGGCGCCCAGCACTGCTCCCCAGAGGCTCGCCACCCCGCCGAGTACGACCATCAGGACCAACTCGACGGAGTACGCGAAGCCGAAGGGTGAGGGGTTGATGAACGCGAGGTAGTGCGCGTAGAGCCCGCCCGACAGCGCGGTGATGGCCCCGGCCACGGTGAAGACGCCGAGCTTGTAGGCGGTGGTGTCGACGCCGACCGCCTGCGCGGCCGGCTCGCTGCCGTGAATGGCGCGGAGCGCGCGCCCCACGCGCGAGTCCACGAGGTTCCCGGCCAGGCCCAGCAGCAGTAGCAGGCAGCCCCAGGCGAGCCAGAGCATGCGCGCGTCGCTGTCCAGACGCACGCGGCCGATCACGAGCGGCGGGATACCGGTAAGCCCTGAGGGACCGCCGGTGACTCCGCTCCAGTTGATGAGGACGTAATAGACGATGATGCCGAAGCCGAGCGTGGCCATTGCCAGGAGCAGGCCTGAGAGTTTGAAGATCGGCAGCCCCACCACGAATGCGGTGACGCCGCCCACCGCCACGGCCATGGCGAGCGCGGCCCAGCCGTTCCAGCCGTAGGTCGCCGTGAGCACGCCGCTCACGTAGGCGCCGACCGCGTAGAACGCGGCCTGGCCGAGTGAGACCTGTCCGGCGAAGCCCATGACCAGCGTGAGCCCGAGCGCGGCGATAGCGTTCAGCGCGATGAAGATCAGCGCGCCGAGGATGTACCCGGAGCTTACAGCCGCGGGCAGCAATGCGATCATCAGCGCGACGATGAGCAGCAGTCCCCAGCGCCTGCGCGCGCTCACGTCGGCGACTCCTCGACGACCCGCCAGGGCAGCCACCCCGCCACCTGGGCGAGGCAGACTCCAACCAGGATGATAAAGGCGACGGCATCCTTATATCCGGAAGAGACGAGACCGGCAGCGAACGATTCGAGCACTCCGAGCAGGAATCCGCCCACGATGGCACCCGGCGGGCTCACGAGGCCTCCAAGGACTGCCGCCACAAATCCCTTGAGCCCGAGCATCAGGCCCATGTCGTAGGTCGCGTAAGTGATCGGGGCGATGACGACCCCGGCCGTGGCGCCGAGCGCGCCGGAGAGCGCGAAGGCGAAGAGAAACATGCGCTCGACGCGGATCCCCATCAGGCGCGCCCCCCGCCCGTTGACAGCGCAGGCCCTGAGCGCTGTCCCTACGTAGGTGTGGTTGAAGAAGAGCCAGAGCAGCGCGAAGACGGCGGTGGCCACCACCAGCACCCACACCCCCTGCCTGACGATCATGGCGCCGCCGATGTGCAGCGGGGGACCCGGCGTGAACGGCTTGAGC
>Ga0209342_10002614_pt1 | contig 19163 bp, 21 predicted proteins | sample RifCSP16_2_FD_184023 | JGI IMG/M metagenome (GOLD analysis project Ga0209342, IMG submission 184023) | Soil microbial communities from Rifle, Colorado - Rifle CSP2_sed 16_2 (SPAdes) (version 2) | ecosystem: Environmental > Terrestrial > Deep subsurface > Rock core/Sediment | place: Rifle... | reverse complement strand
GAGCTCGGTGGTTACCCGTTCCGAGAGAGGTGAACATCCAGGCGATTTTAGAGCAAGTGCCTGCTCACGAGAATTGCCACCGCGCAGTGACCCGTGTGGCGATGGCAGCGGCCGTTGGAGCATCCTGGCTGTAGAATCGACTCGGGGTGCAATCCAACCTTCCTCCCTCACCGACACGCTCGATCCACGCTCCCGGAGGCGCTCATGACGGACCAGAAACCACTCGTCTACCCGACCATCCCGAACTCCATCCCGTCGGTCAAGGCCGAAATGCTGCGCCAGATCGGCGCCGGTTCGACGGACGAGCTCTACGCCGACATCCCCGACGAACTCCGGCTGAAACGGCTCCTCGATCTGCCGGCGCCCATCCTCTCCGAATACGGACTTCGCCGCCACGTGCGTGAGATTCTGGCGAAGAACCTATCGTGCGAAGACGCCTTGAGCTTCCTGGGCGCGGGCTGCTCCCAGCATTATGTTCCGGCCGTGTGTGACGAGATCAACGGACGCAGCGAGTTTCTCACGGCCTACGCCGGGGAGCCCTACGACGACCACGGTCGTTTCCAGGCGCTCTTCGAATACGCCAGCATGATGGGCGAGCTCCTGGAGATGGATGTCGTCAACGTTCCCACGTACGACGGCTTCCAGGCGATCGGCACGTCGTTGCGGATGGCATGCCGTATGACGGGACGAAGCCAGGTCGTCGTGCCCGGGACCATCGCCAAAGACCTGCTGTCCAAACTGCAAGACTACTTGAGGCCCGACATCGAGATCCGAGTGATCGCCTATGATCCGACGAGCGGGAGCCTGGACATCCGCGAGTTAGAGACCACGTGTTCCCGGACGACGGCGGCGGTCTTTCTAGAAAACCCGTCGTACCTGGGCTTTCTGGAGGGTCAGGCCCCGGAGATCGCCGCTCTGGCCCACGAGCACGGGGCCGAGTGCGTCGTGGCGGTCGACCCGATATCCCTCGGCGTGCTTGCGCCTCCTGTGACCTACGGGGCCGATATCGCGTGCGGCGACCTGCAACCTCTCGGGATGCACATGCAGTTCGGCGGCGGACACGCGGGTTTCATCGCCACGCGGGATGAGGGGCGCTATGTGAACGAGTTCCCCTCTCGCCTGTTCGGCGTTGCGCCCACTTGTGTGCCCGGCGAATTCGGATTCGGTGACGTCGCCTATGAGCGGACCTCGTTCGCCATCCGCGAGCAGGGCAAGGAATGGGTGGGCACGGCCGCGGCATTATGGGGCATCACTGCCGGGGTTTACATGGCGCTGCTTGGCCCTCAAGGCTTCACCGAGATCGGGGAATGCATTCTGCAACGATCGCACTACGCCGCGCAACAGATCAACGCGATCCCTGGAGTGAAAGCCCCGCTCTTGAACTCCCCATTCTTCAAGGAGTTCGTCGTCAGTTTCGATGAAACCGGCCGAACCGTTGCTGAGATCCATCGCCGCCTCTTGGAGAAGCGCATCTTTGGCGGCAAGGACTTGAGCCGGGAATTCCCCAAGCTCGGCCAAAGCGCCTTGTATTGCGTCACGGAAGTCCACACCCAGACGGATATCGACCGACTGGTCGACGCGCTGAAGGAGGCGGTCCGATGAGCAGCGAGATCCGCCGACATCGCATGGGGGAGGCTGGGCCGCTCCCGCGCCGTTTCCATCAGGCGCGCTGGGACGAATCGGTCATCTTCGACCTGAGCACGCCCGGTGCGCGCGGTTTGCTCGTGCCGGAGGTCGAAAGGGAGGTCGCAGATGCCGCCGGGAATGTCCTCGAAACGATCCCGGAGCCTCTTCGACGGGCGTCCCCTCCGGCCCTGCCGGAGCTCTCCCAGGTCCACGTGCTGCGGCACTACCTGCGTGTGTCTCAGGAGACCCTGGGGGCAGACCTTAACATCGACGTCGGTCAGGGCACGTGCACGATGAAGCACAATCCCAAGATCAACGAGCAGCTGGCCCGTCTGCCCGAAATCAGCGAGCTCCACCCGCTGCAAGACGAGGATACCGTCCAGGGCATGCTCGAGATCTTCTATCGGTTCGAGCAGATCTTGAAGGAGATATCCGGGCTGGATCGTTTCACCTTCCAACCCGGGGCCGGATCGCAGGCGATCTACACCAACGCTGCGATCATCCGAGCCTATCACGCCGCCAACGGACAGGCCGGGCATAGGGATGAGATCATCACCACGATCTTCTCCCATCCATCGGACGCCGCCTGCCCGAAGGTCGCCGGCTTCAAGGTCATCACGCTTTATCCGGATGAGGACGGCTACCCTGACCTCGAGGCACTCAAGACGGCCGTATCCGATCGCACGGCCGGCCTGATGATCACGAACCCCGAAGACACGGGAATCTTCAACCCGAAGATCGCTGAGTTTGTACGGATCGTGCATGAGGCCGGCGGGCTGTGCGCCTATGATCAGGCGAATGCCAACGGCATCCTCGGAATCACCCGTGCCGGAGATGCGGGATTTGACCTGTGCCAGTTCAATCTCCATAAGACCTTCGCCACACCCCACGGTTGCGGAGGGCCGGCCGCCGGTGCCACCGGCGTGACCGCCGAGCTGGCGCGCTTCCTGCCCGTGCCCGTGGTCGAGTTCGAAGGCGAACGGTATCGACTGGACTACGACCGCCCGGAGTCGATCGGCAAGATCCGCCAGTTCTACGGTGTCGCCCCTGCTGTCCTCAAGGCGTACGCCTGGGTGATGAGCCTGGGCGCCGAAGGCCTGCGTCAGGTGGCCGAGGTGGCCGTGTTGAACAACAACTACTTGATGCACAAGGTGCTGCAGATCCGCGGCGTAAGCGCACCCTACACGCAGGGCAAGCGCCGCATCGAGCAGGTCCGCTACAGTTGGGAAGAGCTGCACGAAGAGACGGGGGTGACCTCGGATGACATCGGGTTGCGGGCTGCGGATTTCGGCGTTCATTACTGGATGAGCCACCATCCCTACATCGTCCCTGAGCCGATGACACTGGAGCCGACGGAGTCCTATTCGAAGGCTGACCTCGACGAGTATGCCGCCATCCTGAGTCTCGTCGCCGAGGAGGCCCGCGCCGATCCCGAGCGGGTCAAGACCGCGCCTCACAACAGCACCGTTCACCGCGTCACGGATACGCGCGCCTTCGAGGATCCGGCCTCCTGGGCGATTACCTGGCGGGCGTATCTTCGGAAGCATGGCGGGGAGGGATAGGACATGCGTGGGCTGAGGGAGAAGCGGGTGCTGATCACCGGTGGATCAGGGGGCATCGGCCGCGCCACCGCCGCCCGGTTCATCGAGGAGGGATCTCGGGTCGTGTTGCTCGACAACGATCCGGTCGGTCTCCGGCAAGCGGCGGCCGAACTCCCCGCGCTTGCCGGGACGCTGCAGGCCGACGTGTCGGATGCCTCCAACGTGACGCACGCCTTTGAGGAGTTGGACACGTTGCTCGGCGGCGTGGATATATTGATCAACAACGCGGGGGTGAGCCTCCGTCATCCGTTCATGGAAATCGCTCCCGATCAATGGAGGAAGGTGCTGGAGACCAACCTGTTCGGGGTGTTCTATGTCGGACAGCAAGCTGCCCGACGCATGCTCGAAGGTGGCGGTGGGGTGATCGTCAATATGGGTTCGACCAACGCCCTGGCCGGATATCACTACTACGCGGACTACAACGCCTCGAAAGCCGGGGTGGTCGAGTTGACCCGATCGATGGCTCTCGAGTTGGCCCCAACCATCCGGGTCAACGCCGTCTGCCCGGGCTATATCCTGACACCGATGCAAGAGGCCGAGTACAGCGCCGAGATGCAGCGCGCTTATGCCAACAAGATCCCTCTACTGCGGCTCGGCAAGCCGGATGAGGTGGCCGCGCTGTTCGCTTTCCTGGCCTCCGACGAAGCCTCGTACATTACGGGGCAGACGTTTGTCATCGATGGCGGCGAGATCGCGGGTGGTCTGGCCAGTCAGGCGTGAGGCTGGAGGAGCCATGGGAGCACTGGAGGGAAAACGGGCGCTGATCACCGGCGCCGCATCCGGGATTGGACGCGCAACCGCCATTCTGTTCGGAGAGGAAGGCGCGTCGATCGTCCTGGCGGACGTCGATCGGTCAGGAGGACAGGCGACGGCGGCGGAGATCGAGGCTGCCGGGGGAAAGGCCGTCTTCGTCGAATGCGACGTCACACGCACGGACGATTGCGCCCGAGCCGCCGCACTCGCGGCCGAACGCCTGGGCGGCATTGACATCCTCGTCAATGCCGCGGGTGTCGTCATCCGCCGCTCCGTGCTCGAACTAGAGGAAGACGAGTGGGATCGCGTGCTCGATGTGAACGCCAAGTCGGTCTATCTGATGTCCAGGCATTGCATACCCCGCATGGGTGCCGGAGACAGCATCATCAACCTCGGCTCGGGATGGGGGCTAGTCGGTGGTCCGAAGGCGGTGGCGTACTGCGCCAGCAAGGGTGCGGTCGTGCTCATGACCAAGGCGATGGCCATCGACCATGGGGCACAGGGGATCCGGGTCAACTGCCTGTGTCCGGGCGATACGGACACGCAGATGCTGCGCCGGGAGGCGAGGCAGCTCGGCGTGGCGGAAGCCGAGTTCTTGAGGCAGGCCGCGCTGCGACCGCTGGGCAGGATTGGCACACCCAGGGAGATCGCTCAGGCGGCCGTGTTCCTGGCGAGCGACGCCTCGAGCTACATGACAGGCGCCACGTTACTCGTCGATGGCGGCGGTCTCGCCGGAGGTTGAATCGGGATGCTGGGGCTTATCGTCAATCCCGTCGCCGGATTGGGTGGACGGGTCGGGCTTAAAGGGAGCGACGGAGGCGAGATCCAGAGGCGCGCCCGGATGTTGGGTGCGCAGCCGCCGGCGCCTGCCCGCGCCGAAGCGGCACTGAAACGTCTGCTCCCGTTGCTGGGCAACCTGGAGATCGTAACCTACCCGGGTGAGATGGGGGAGGATGTCGCCCGCCGCGCCGGGTTCGAACCGACGGTGATCGGAAGGATCACCTCGGGAACGACGACGGCTGAGGACACGCTGGCCGCCGCCCGCGAGATGAGCCGGCAAGGAGTGTCCCTGATCCTGTTCGCCGGCGGCGATGGAACGGCGCGGGATCTCGTGCGGGCTGTGGGCGATTCCTCCCCGGTGCTGGGAATCCCTGCCGGCGTGAAGATCCTCTCGGGCGCATTCGCCACCACGCCGCTGGCTGCCGGCGAGCTGGCGCGCCGGTTCATCGAGGGCACAGTGACAAGCCTGCGCGAGGTCGAGGTGCTCGATCTCGATGAGGACGCCTATCGGGCCGGACGCGTCTCGCCACACCTGTACGGCTACCTGCGCGTGCCGTTCGAGCGGCGCATGCTCCAGGCGTGCAAGTCGCCCAGCGGCCCGGACGAGAGGGGAACGCTGCAGGCGATCGCGGCCGACATCGTCGACCACATGGAAGCGGACGTCGCCTACATCATCGGCCCGGGCACCACCACGCGGCCGATCTTGACCCTTCTGGGACTGCAGAAGACTCTGGTGGGGGTGGATGTTGTGCGCAATCGGGGTCTGCTCTTGGGAGATGCCAACGAGGCGATGCTTCTTGACCTCCTCAAGATCTGCACCGGCAAGATCGTCGTCACCCCGGTCGGAGGACAAGGCTACCTGTTCGGGAGGGGGAACCAGCAGATCAGCCCGGCGGTCGTGCAGGCTGTAGGGATAGACAACATCTTAGTGGTCAGCACGCCGGAGAAGATCCACGCACTGCGCGGCCGGCCGCTGCTGGTGGACAGCGGCGATGACGAAACCGACCGGCGCCTGAGCGGATACGTCCACGTGGTCACGGGCTACAGGGAACGTACCGTGTACCGCGTCGCCTCATCTCCCTGACATCCGATCGGCCTCTCCGGCTCGGTGATCCCTTCCTTCTCGCTTTGCTGCCAACGGAGGTCAGCCGGCGCCGCCGCGGTAGTTGCGGGGGGCGTCCATGAAGCTGTCGTAGGTCGTTTCCGGGATGCGATCGCGCGGGATGACGACGGAATAGGTGCCCTCGACCGAGATGAAGGCATAGTCGGCTGTTTCGAATACGGCGTCCACCAGCCGCCAACCGACCTTGGATTGAGCTTCGTCGGTGATTTGCTCGAGCCCGTCGGGCGATGCCCGGAGCTTGCGGGGTGAGTAGGTCGATGCAGTCGCCCTCTGGCGGACGAGCCCGGGAAGCGATCGGTGGAGTCTCAGGCGGAAGAATGTGGGGTAGGCGAGAAGCGCCAGAGTGGCGAGGGCGGCGAAACCGATCGAGAGCGCTTCGTTTTGAACCGTCACGTATACACCGACCGCCAGGAGCGATAGGCCGATGGCGTAGCTGAGGTGCGACCGATTGAGCCGGCGGCGGACGGCCGGAGATGAAGCGAGCTGATGGCTCTTTTGGAGTTCCTCCCATTCAGGCTTGCACGTGTCCATTCAAGCGAACGCCGAGATCAATGACGGTCGTGGACGCGGTGGAGATCTACCTCACTTGACAAGACGCAGGGCACGAGCTGCGCAGTTCTGCTGCAACACTCATCACCCTGTCCGGCGATGCCATCTGGCAGACACTCTCTTGCCGCCAGGTCCGACGGGTGATGATTGAACTGGGATGGGTTGTCGCCCTGCGCACCTGTTCTGCTCGGGTGGGCAGGGGGGTCTGGATCACCTCTGCAATCACCGGGCGCAAGGATTCTGCTCCTGAACCTAGCCGTAGCCTGACGTATCGCTGGTGTGATACGTTGTTTTGCGATAATTCATGGAAACAAAGACAAATATGATGGTGTTTGGGGCGGAAGTGAGGTGCGCTTCACCTCCGTGACCTTGGCACTTGAAATCTCCGAAAAAGGGCGCGAGAATGCAATCGGTTTAGGAAATCGATTTCAGTAACCGGTTGGGGAACGGAATATGCCTGCTACAATGCAAGATGTCGCTCGGAAGGCGGGGGTTTCGAAGACGACGGTGTCGCGGGTAATCAATGGCGTCCCCAACAGCGCATCGAGCCAGACAGTCGATAGGATACTCGAGGCGGTTGAGGAGCTGGGATACGCTCCGAATATCATAGCCGCGAGCCTGAAGCGGCTATCGACGCGGACAATCGGGCTCATTGTGGGGGACATAGAGAACCCATTCTTCGGGTCCATTATCAGGGGAGTTGAGGCGACGCTCCAGAGATCGGATTACACCCTAATTCTTGCGAATAGCAGCTACAAGTCGGAGTTGGAGGAGGCTCTTGCTCACACCTTGCTCCAGCGGCAGGTGGACGCAATGATCCTCGCGCCTTCCACGCTGGCCGCGGGCACATGGCTTCGCCACGCAAATGAGCGCAATGTGCATGTCCTCCTGGTAGACAACTATATAGAAGGCGCACAGGTCGACCAAGTGGTTGTCGACAATTTTGATGCCTCTTTTCGGGCGACAAAGTACTTAATCGAGCTGGGCCATAGACGGCTTGCGATGATTGCAGGCCCTCACGGGAGGTCCACGGGCTCCAAACGAACTGATGGTTTTATGGCTGCTTTCACTGACCAATCTATCGTGATTGAGCCCCAGCTGGTTTTTGAGGGGGATTTCAGTATCGAAAGTGGTTACCTCGGCATGCAGGCACTCCTTGCCCTCCGGCCCTTACCAACAGCTGTGTTCATTGCCAACAACTTCATGGCAGTTGGCGCTATGAAGGCTATACATGAGGCCGGGCTTGCGATACCTGACCAGTTGTCGATCATAAGCTTCGATGACATGTATTGGTTCCCGATCACAAGCCCATCGCTTACAGCGATTAGCCAACCTGCATTCGAGATGGGCCAACGAGCAGCAGAAAGACTTCTACTTCGCTTGAATCGCACGCGACAGCCGCGCCCTGAGAGGATTGAGTTAAAGACAACCCTCATCGTAAGGGAAAGTACTGGCCCACCCCCATGAGGGTTACCTAGACCCGGAGTAAGGCCCAGTTTGGCGATTCGAGTGGCCTGAGCAACGGATTCAGAGCCACTTTGCTGGATGGTTTCATTGACGGTCCGCAAGTCAAACCGGTTGACGAGGAGGGGATCAAGGTGATCGAGAAGCAACCTATCAAATCCTCGGATCAGAGAAGAAAGGATGAGGCTGCGATTAGGACCGTCGGGATACGCAAGAGTTTCGGGCACCTCCAAGCCCTTAGAGGAGTCGATTTGGAGCTAAGAAGCCGGGAGATACTTGCGCTTGTTGGTGACAATGGCGCGGGAAAGTCCACTCTAGCAAAGATCATATGCGGTGCATATACCAAGGATTCAGGCGACCTCTATTTGTGGGGTGAGAAGATCGACGTGCAGTCGATCCAGCATGCCTACAGCCTTGGTGTCTACACTGTATACCAGGATCTGTCACTTGCGCCAGACCTCACCGTCGCCGATAACCTCTTCCTCGGTCGCGAGATTCTTCTTCCAGGACTGAGAGGCCGGCTCGGAATGCTCGACAGGCAACGAATGCGGGCGGAAACCAGGGAGGCACTGGCACACATTGGGATTGGCCTAAAGTCCTTTGGGGCGTTGACTCGCGCTTTGTCGGGAGGTGAACGACAAGCACTTGCTGTAGCCCGGGCGGTGACATGGGCGAAAACTGCGCTCTTGATGGATGAGCCTACCGCATCGCTGGGGGTCCATCAATCGGCGATCGTCTACAAGACCATGCGCGGGGCCGCGGATCATGGCCTCGCTGTCATGGTGATTTCGCACGACATACCTCGCATGCTGCAGGTTGCCGATCAGATTGCTGTGATGCGACAGGGAATAGTAGTTGAGACCATGCGCGCCCGGGATGCCACCCTTCAGAAGGTAATTAGCCTAATGCTCGCCGGAAAAGGCGGGAATGATGAACAATGATCCAATCTCACAGATACAGGTCTCACAGAAGCATGTTTCTAGCATTGAGGTGAGGGACGAAAGTCGGGCGTTAAAGGTTATCAAGTCCACAACCTTCTGGATTCTCGTGGTGGTCGTGGTAATGGTGGTCGCGTTTGGCGTCCTCACGCCTAACCACGTGTTCTTCCTCCCAAGCACACTGCTGACAGTTGCCTTCAATGGCTCGCAAATGATGATTGTAGCCGTTGGAATGGCCTATCTCCTTGGGGCCGGCGAGCTAGATCTCTCCGTCGGGACCAACATCATCCTTTCTTCCACGCTCGCCGCGAAGGCACTGAAGGCATTTGCAGGGACCCCCGAACAAATCATGCGAGGGGAATACACACACCTCACTGCCGGAATCATTGTGGGGGTACTTGTCGCGATCCTGTCAGGTTCGCTGTTCGGGCTCCTGAATGGGCTTATTGTCACAAGACTCCGGATCAACTCCTTCATCGCAACGCTTGGGACAATGATGATGTATTGGGGGACAGCCCTTGTCCTGAGCCAGGGAGCGGCTGAGGTCGGGATACCTAGGGCACTTCAAACTGGTTTTGGCCATAAGAAATTACTGGGTATTGTCCCGCTGCCCTTGTTGGTTGCTGTTGCGATAGGGTTAATCCTGTGGGTTATTATCGCAACGACGCGGTTTGGCCTCCATACCCTTGCAATCGGGTCATCAAAGGAATCGGCTCGTCGATCAGGAATCGATATAGATGCACATAGGCTGAAACTCTTCATATTGTTGGGAGGGCTTGCCGGCCTGGCAGGGCTATTTGATTTGGTTCGCTTTGCGACGACGAATCCCGCAGGACATCAGACTGACGCACTTCTGGCAATAACTGCAGCAGTGCTTGGAGGGACGAGCATGTGGGGGGGGATCGCCGCGATCGGAGGCGCAATGCTGGGCACGCTGATTCCTGTAATTCTTCAGACAGGTCTCGTCATTATGGAGATTGGTGCGTTCTACCAGCTGATAGGCACAGGCATACTTCTTATTGGCGCGGTATACATGGACCAGCGAAAGAGGGGGCGTGACGCAGAAGCCTAATGGCCGATCGAGGCGCGTGGCTAAATCTGCGTAGGAAGGAGGCTTTAGGCAAAGGACTATTCTGAAGATGCACGCGAGCAATTGCCGGAATCGGGAGAGGATAAGAGGAGGAATCGCAATGTCCGGGAAGAAAACCTTAGCCGCAATAGCCTTGCCATTTGTGGCCCTGCTCTTTGTGTCTTGCGGCCAGGCGCAACCGACCGCCGCGCCTGCTGTTGAGAACACAGCGGTTCAGGCACCAGCCACAAATGCCCCTACAACAGCAGCCGAAGTGCAGCCTGCATCAACAGAGAAGCCGATCAAGATCGCGGCGGTGGCGGCTGAGTCGGGTATCCCCTACTTCACGACCATGCATTGTGGAGCGATAGCTGCTGCAGAGAAGTACAACGTTGACCTCAACTGGGCTGGGCCAGCTGAGTGGGATTTCAATAAGCAACAGCCATTCATCGATGGCGCCATTGCATGGCAGCCCGACGCGCTAGTCATCGTGCCTACGGACCCCCAGGCGTTGGTGACCTATGTCAAGGAATGGATGGGGAATGGGTTGCCAGTCGTGACTGTCGACGTAACCCTGACTGAGCCTGTTGAGCTTCAGGGAATTGAGTCAGACCAGTACTCGGGTGGCGTTGTGGCTGCGAACGCGATGTTTGAGGCGACGCAGGGGGAAGGCTCATATCTTACGATTGGGACAGACCCTGGCAGCTTTGGAGCCAACCAAAGGGTAAGCGGGTTCACGGATACAATGAAGGAGCTGAAACCCGATGTGAAGCTTCTGCCAACATGCTACCCAGGGCATGATGTAACCCGGGCCGCTCAATGCACCTCAGCGGCAATCATGGGGAATCCCGATCTCGCGGGCGTCTACGTGGCCACCTCGGCGCCGGCTGGTGGGGCATCATCAGCAGTAATTGAAGCCGGGAAGCAAGGGGAGATTCTGCTTACTTCCTTCGACGCTGACCCCCAGCAGCTGCAAGATCTCAAAGCCGGGGTGTATCTGACGGTTGTAGCCCAGGATCCATACCAGATGGGATATCATGCGATTGAAATGCTCGCTCAGGACTTGAGAGGCGAGATCGATGCAAGCGCAATTCCGCAGCATGTTACCATGCCAATGGCAGCCCTCACCCAGGCCAATGTTGATAACCCGGAGCTCCTAAAGTACCACTACGTGGGCGACATTAACCTTTGCCCACCCGCTCCATAATTGCGATACCAAATCACCGTTGGGCGGCTAGAGATATTTGGGCCGCCCAACGGCGTTTCGCAAGTCCTTGGAACGGCGAATTCACTCTGGGAGTCAGGAGTTGCAGGATGACGATCAACATTCTCTATGCGGGTGATACGCAAGTCAATCTGATGACATCAATGAAGGGGATTGATAGCTGGACATTCGCTTACTATTCGGACTCGGCGAAGTATCTTCGAAATGCACTCAGTGATGCCCCTGATATCAAGTGTGTTCATATTCGGGGCAGTGACGCGATTGCTGAGCTACCGTCCACGGTTGAAGAGATGCGCAAGTTCGACTGTATCATCGTCAGTGACCTTGGCTACAACAATATAGTCTTCCAGCCGGGGAACATTCATCCTCTTAGGATCCCAATGGGGCCTGACAGGCCAGCAGCGTTGCATGATTATGTGATGGGTGGCGGCGGCTTCATGATGATAGGCGGATGGCTAAGCTTCTCCGGCATGGAAGGGAAGGGAATTTACGGAGGGACTAAGATCGAGGAGATCATGCCAGTCACCTGTGAGCCACGAGGAGTGGACGACCGTGTCGAAGTCACAGAAGGATTCACACTCAACTTGAAGCAACCCAACCATCCCATCCTCAAGGGATTGCCGTGGAAAGAGCCCTATATGTTCCTCGGATACAACAAAGTGCATCTTAGGCCAGATGCCGAACTTGTGGCGGCATATGACGATGATCCCATCATCGCGACGCGCCAGGTAGGAAAGGGGAGAAGTGCGGTATTCACGTCGGACGTAGGGCCTCATTGGGCAGGCAGCTTTCTGACTTGGGCTGGTTATGCTGAGTTCTGGAAACGAATAGTACGATGGGCGGCTGGTTCTCTTCAATAGAGTCGCCCTGATCTCGTAGAGAGCTCCAATTCATGTTCCGACACTGGGTGCAGCGGCTCTTGCACACCCACCCTGGTCCATATGGAGTTCATTCTAGGCAGCACTCTCTTGGGCTTAGGCATTGGCACATGCCGCTGAAAAGGGGGCCATTGCGATGCAGAGGCCCACATCCTTGGAAATGCGAAGATGGATCGTGAGATGACATTTCCGCGAACTGGCTTTGCTGAACATGACGCCTAGCGAATATAGGGGAACGATTTCCAGCAAATCGCACAGCGGCCGATTTCCCTCTGCCCGTGTCAGGCGACCGGTGGCGTTACCGTAAGCGCTATATGTCCATGTCTACTGCCAATGGACGAATCAGGAAGACCCTTGCGCGCCATGATCCTGTGTGGCGTCGAGACTCGCGCCGCAAGCAAAACCTCCGATCTTGAAGAGCAATTCGGAATGGTTCTCGATCTGCCGTATCACCCCACCTTCAAACGCGTTACGTGGTTGGTTACCTCTCATAGAGAAGATCCGATTGTTGGTGTTCGCAGTTTCTGGGTAGGACGGGACATTGTGTCCACTTCATATGCCGAACCTCACTGGGATGGGAGCCTACCACCTTGGTCTGACCACACCGAATTCAGGCAGAAGATGGTAGGGTGGGCGGCCGGTCTGACCGGGAAGATGGCCAGCTTCGGAGCTCGGTTTGTCAACGCGATCCGATGCAACGAGGGGATAACTTGGGGAGTCCAGAATGTCTGACGTCTTGCTTGGCATTGATATTGGGACCTACAGTTCAAAGGGAGTGATTTGCAGGGTAGACGGATCTCTCATTGCTGAGGCACGCGTCGACCATGGTGTGTCAATCCCCAGACCTGGTTATGTAGAACACGATGCAAACGGAATATGGTGGTCCGACGTCAAACTCCTTGCACTTCAACTTGTCGCCAAAATGCCGAAGGGAGACAAGATCGCGTCGGTCGGTATTAGCACTATCGGACCCTGTCTGGTTCCCGTAGATAGACATGGGAATCCGCTCAGACCAGGAATCCTATACGGGGTCGACACACGAGCATCCAAGCAGATCGGGGATCTGGAGGACCGGTATGGGAGAGAGGCGCTTGTGGAACTCAACGGCATGCGCCTCACAAGCCAGGCGATTGGTCCAAAGATCCTCTGGCTTCGGGAAGAGGAGTTCGAGACCTATCAGCGAGCATCTCTATTTGTCACGGCGACGTCCTACATCATCTACCGGCTGACAAATAGGTTCGTCATCGATCGCCATACTGCTTCTCACTTCGACCCGCTGTTCGACATTAGAAGGCAAGATTGGGACTTTCGGTTTGGGGATGGGATTGTAGACCGGGACCGATTGCCTGATCTCGGCTGGAGTGACGAGGTTGCAGGAGAGACAACACTCGACGCAGCGGACGAAACGGGCATCCCCGTTGGCACTCCTGTCACCTTCGGTGCCGTGGATGCGCTTTCGGAGGCCCTGAGTGTAGGAGTGATCGCCCCGGGGGATCTCATGATCATGTACGGAAGTACGCCGTTCTTTATCTTCGTGCTTGATGCGCCAATTGCCACATCCGAACTCTGGCTTACTTGTGGCGCCTTCGAAGGACAGTACGCGCTCGCTGCTGGATTGGCAACAAGTGGTTCAGCGACCACGTGGTTTCGCGATCAATTCGGCCGCGACTTGAAGGAGGCTGAGGAAAGGAGCGGGCCAAACAGGTATGCGGAACTTGCCGGTGAAGCAGGTACATCCCCAGCCGGCGCGCGAGGCCTGCTCATGATGCCCTATCTCAGCGGCGAGAGAACCCCCATTCACGATCCTGATGCGCGAGGAATCCTTGCTGGGATAACCCTCAGCCATACGAGAGCTGATATCTATCGGGCCCTTCTCGAGGGTACGGCATTTGAGATGCGCCACAATCTTGAATCGATGCAACGCTCGGGTGCGGCAGTCAAGCGAGCCATAGTTATTGGCGGCGGAGCGAGCAACAGACTTTGGCTTCAGCTTGTCTTGGACATAGCCGGGGTGAGCCAGACCGTCCCGGAGAGAGTCATCGGCGCCTCTCTTGGTGACGCATTTCTTGCAGGCTTGGCCGCGGGGATGATACACGACCGAGGTGCTTTGCTGCGGGAGTGGGTTAGATACTCCGGAGAGGTCGTACCCAACCCGACGTTCTCCTCCAAGTATGACTCGCTGTACTCCCTCTTCAGACGGCCCTATGAAGACACAAGAAGCACTGTGCACGAGCTGGCGAGCTTTCAAGTGTCTTAGGATCTGTGAGTTGCGCTTGATGCATTGGGCACGAGTCTGGTCTTCTCATGCAGCTGAGGCGCTATTAGTCTGCGAGCGCCGGCTGTGATTTCGTCCCCAACAAGGGCGCCACGCTCGAGATTCGCCGACAGGTTGAGTCGGCGATGAAGATACCCGGGGACAAACACGCTGCTCGCAGTTACCTCCTCTTCTACCTATTCTTCTGGGCTTCGATTGCAGCAGTTTCTCCTTTTCTGGCATTGCGCTACGAACAGCTGAACTTCTCTGGTCGCGAGATTGGATTCCTGGTTGCGATCCCTCCCTTCGTGGTGTTTCTCGGGGCGACAGGGTTGAGTTGGGTTTCAGATCTGGCAATGCACCGTGGGCGAATCGTGATCATAAGCCTGCTTGCTGTACTTGGATCGGTGATGTTTCTTGCCGCATCCCACAGTTTGGCGTTGATCGCTGTCGCAGTGCTCGCGTATTCGATATCTTCCGCACCAATCAATCCAGTAGTCGACAATGCGGTTGGTGAGTTCCTATCCGGAGCAAAGGCGGACTATGGCCGGATTCGAATCGGCGGCTCAATTGGATGGGGCAGCGGAGCCCTTCTGAGCGGAATTGTATCGGGGATGTTTGGCCCTGATGCAATTTTCGCTGTATTCGCAATGCTCATGGTTGCCTGCGTCGTAAGCGCAAGGCGGATTCCGCTGTATGAAGGAGGACAGAAACGTGGCCCTGAGTTCCAAGTGTTTCGGCTACTCTGTTCGTTCGATCTCTGCATGTTGCTTCTGAAGGTATTGATATACGGCGTTTGCGAGGCAACAATCGTAATCTTCCTGTTTCTACACATACATAGCCTTGGAGGAAGCCGCGCACTGATGGGAGCAGCCAGTATTGCCGGGGTAGGTGGCGAAGCGCTCTGCTTCTTGGTGACTGGCAAGGTCCAGGCTAGCATTGGAGCAAGCAGGATGATTCTAGTGAGCTTGATCATCCAGGGACTGAGGATGTTGGCCATTTCAGTGTTGGTGGATCCCGCGCTTGTTGTTCCTGTGCAATTCATCGGCGGAACTGGATTCGCTCTCGTTTGGGCGGCAGGTATGGCAGAGGTGAAGCGGATTGTTCCGCGCGGGTTAGGGGCAACAGGTCAAGGTTTGAGGACTGGCGTTCAGATGGGACTTGGAGGCGTGATCGCCGCGACGGTGGGAGGATTTGTCATCGAAAGCCATGGTTCTGCAATGATTTACCGCTATGCAAGTGTGCTCGCGCTTGGCAGCATTCTGTTGGCTATGATTGCGGCCATTAGCAGGCACGTGGGAAGTCATGTAGAGACCCTCTGATCGACCGCCATGTTACTGGCACAGCCATTTGAGAAGGCGGTATCGCTCTGGAAACTTGTGAACACGCCGTCCCTTCTTGTTGCTGAACCCCACCCACAAAGGTGGGCATTCGTTCTTTGAAAGCGCGGCGACTCATGATGGCCGTTGAAGCACAAAGTGGTTTGCACTATCGACTGAGACGCAAACAGGATCTCCGGAAAGGATGGGGAGGTCTTGCCTTCCTTGATCCCGATCAAGGGGCACGGAAGAGAACGACCGGAGGATTGTTGGACGCCTCTTCCACCCCGGGCAACGCCAGGAGGGTCATGGCGATGGGTGCTACAAGGCGATCCTCAGATAGGGAGAAGCTGAAGCCTCGCCTGGAGAACTGTGGGGCACTCAGTACTGCAGACATCCGGCTGTTGCTTCCCTCCCCTCGCCGAGGGTGGTCGGTATGGGTTGGCCTTGGACTGCCGCCAGGGCTCCAAGTCCGAACAAGCCTCCATTCCCCTCATTAGAGCTTGGGCGCATGGTCCAGCCGTGGGCATGGGGGTACAGTAAAGGCCTCACGCTGTGGCGATCACCGACGGCTCAGAGGTATCGGCTGCCGTCAGGAGTCGGGCTTTGACCTCATGATGGGGTAGGCATGGATCGTGACTCTGGTCGCGGCTGCAGCCGGACTCACCCAGTGCCTGACGGGGTTTGGCTCGGCGCTAGTATCCATGGCTCTACTGCCGCCGCTACTCGGTTTGCGTGCGGCGGCACCGATAGTCGCCTTGATGGCCGCGACCATCGAGATCATCCTTCGCCGAAGGTGGCCAGGCCTAGAACTCGAAACGAGGCCATCGCAGGATGGTGACTGCGATGAGAAGCGCAAGAGCGATGAGAAGGCCGACGCCTCCCTGGGCATCCAACCTCTCCGGCTTTCCATTCCAGAACAGGGCAAACATCACAGCAGATAACGCGGCCGCCCCCACAACCACCGGCTGCCATCACGCCTGCTTCACGAATACTCCTGCTCCGCCTACCACGAAACCGACGGCGGCCAAGAGGCAGGCGATGCTCGCCAACAGTCTGGTCGTTTCATCCCCAAGAAGCCTCGAGAATGCCCAGGAGCCATCAGGCCAGGTCGGACCGGGCTGAAGCTCAAGAAGCTTCCGGCTCTGTCCGAAGTAGAGCAAGTGAACCAGCCCGTGCAATACAAGAAACGCCCCGAAGAGGTAACCCAGCATCGTGCCACTCCTTCCGGTTACAAAACACTCAGCGCATAAGCCATCGGATAGCGCGAGATGATTGAATCTGTCGGGCCAAATCCCGGCGGAAGAGCCTCAGACGGCGCAATCCACCCTCGTTCAGCTTTGGATCTCCCCAGTCGAGCCAACCGCACGGACCTCGATTCAGGGGCCGCGACCCGGCCGCTGCGGCTACGCGACCGCACTCGGTTCCGAGGGCTTCGTCTTGAAGATCGCCCCGCCGAGCAACCCGCCGATCGCACCGAAAACGATGTTGACGCCTACGCCGACGAGGTTGAATAGCACCGAAGCCGGACCTGACGGTACGGTCCCGACCCCTGCCTCGGGCGGCAAGAAGGGGGCGTGACTCTTCATCAGAGCCGCGACACCGGCCAATCCCGCCAGGCTCACCGCAAAGCCGAAGACGCCGGCCCAAATGCCCCACGGTTCCGACGGCGACGGCCTGGCCCAGCGAGACTGTCCCGGTCTGCCGCTTATACACAGCCAGACCGCCAGCAACGGTCCCCCCCAGAAGCCGGCACAAAGCAGACAGTTGACGAGATCCAGGATCGGGACGTTGGACAGGAGGGTGCTCGCAATACCTCCGACCAGACTGGCGATGAGCAGATTTCGTGTGTTCAAGGCTGGCCTCCCACTCTGGAGCCGGGGCGAGGGTTGAGCGTGGCGCGTGCGCCGGCTGCCGCACGCGGGTGATCGTCCGGAATCTCAGGGGTGTGACGGCGCGCCGCTGCCCGCTGGACCAACGGCCGCTTTCCGGAGTGGACCGCCCCCCTGCCCGATCCCCGCTCACCAAGTCGCCGGTCCTCCGTCCTCCGTCCGCCTCACTCCGCAAACATCCCCTGCGGTGGCCAGTGCATCCACAGCTGCGTGACCAGGACAGCCAGGTTCACCACCAGCGCGGCGAGGGTGTTGAATGGCGGCCAGTTTCCGACGAACAGGACGATGCCGGTAACCGAAACGACCGAGAACGCCACCGCCAGCAGCCGCCAGGCGCTCTCGGGGACGATGATGCCCCAGAAGCCCAGCGCGGCGGCGACGAATCCGAGCAGCGACGCGATCCAGAAGATGCTGGCCACCATCCGGGCGGCCGCCGGCGAGAGCGACGGGAACAGCCATGACCGCGCCGGGAGCCAGCCTCCGGCCTCTTTACCTGTTCTGGTCCACAACAGCGCGCCGAACGCCCCGCCGTGCCCCAGCCCGTGAAGCAAGAGCACGCCGCCGATCAGGAGTCGCAGAGTTCCATCGGACATCGATCGTCTCCCTCCCTTTCAGTCACTACCCCCACCTGCCCGGCTACGTGGCCTTGGGCAACGCGTCCCCCATCTCCCGTCCTCCGTCTATCGTCCGCCGTCTGTCGTCCGCCGTCCCAATCGAAGCAGCTCCCGGCCGACCAACACGTACCAGGCCATGCTCAACAGCCCCCCGCCCAAGGCGATGAACAGCGAAGCACCGAAGAGCGCCGGGACGAAATCCGAGACGATCTCGAAGAGCAACAGCAGCCCATTCCCCAGGATCCCGGTGATCGCGGTCCATCGCCCGAAGACCCCGCTCCGCAGCATGACGACCGAGATGAGAATCCCGCCGGCTTCGATGAAGAGGAACGGCACGAAGGTCCCCGGAGTGTGGCTCTCCCCCAGAGCCAGCATCGCCCGGCCGGCGGCCTCGATTGCCGCCCGCTGGGCTTCGCTCGTCGCCGCGGCGTACTGGCCGTTCAGCGTGAGCATGGCGAAGCCGGTGTTGCTGGCCATGTAGGCCGCGGCCCCCAAGAAAGACAGGAGCACCGCCAGCGCCGCAAAAGCTTCCCGATCCCGCCGCAGCGCGCCGAACAGGGCCAGGACGGTCGGGATCATGAGGGAAGCAGCGATCATGTTGATCAGGCCCAGGTTGCGCAGGCCGAGAAACCAGCTGTCTTGAAAGAGCGTGAACCAATCGACGACGGTGACATTCTCCGGCGCGACACGCCCACCTCCGGGAAGGAAGGTGATGACGATCTCGCTGATCATGACCAGGACCGTGATCCAGGCAGTGATCCCCCCGAGGCGGTACAGACTTCGCCAGCTCGAATCGCCAAACCCCCTAACTTCGCTCGATTTGGTCGTCAACTTTTCCAGGGTCATGGTTCCTCCGCACGCGGCGCCGACTCACATTCGCGAACACACTATCACATTCCACCCGTCGATCGATGCGGCTGAGGTCATTCTTCGCGGTTCGCGTACGAGAATCGGAAGGACATCACACTTGCGGTGTGACGAACCGCGCACGCGGAGGCATATGCCATGCGAGCGGACGGGCGAGATCGGCAGGTCTTACTGGAGCAGCCGGACGACGAGGAGCGAGATCCCGGCCCCG
>Ga0209342_10002613_pt1 | contig 19169 bp, 16 predicted proteins | sample RifCSP16_2_FD_184023 | JGI IMG/M metagenome (GOLD analysis project Ga0209342, IMG submission 184023) | Soil microbial communities from Rifle, Colorado - Rifle CSP2_sed 16_2 (SPAdes) (version 2) | ecosystem: Environmental > Terrestrial > Deep subsurface > Rock core/Sediment | place: Rifle... | reverse complement strand
CCCTCGGGTCCATCTGCAGTAAAGTCTCCGTTATCCCATGTCAGGAAATAGGAAATCGCCGGGGAAAGGGTAAAGGGGCCGATGGGATATTCCAACGTCGCGTTGAATTCTGTAGAAGGAAATCCTGTCAGCTCATAATAATTGCCCTGATAAAAGAGGTTTATCCCTGGCGATAAGTCCCCTAAGGGGGTCTCCATCATGTGGCTTAGACCCAGTGTTGCGTAATAGCCCTCTCCGGCATCAAAATCGTAATGAATGCTGAGAGAGGGATTCAGCAAGGCATTGTAAGAGAGGTCGAAAGAGACCTCCTGAGAAGGGTCCCATCCCCCCCTGTGAGGGTAGTTAAAATGGGCATAGCCGGCAGTGAGTGCGACGGCCTCCATCTCCCAACTATATTGAAGATAAAGGTCAAATTCATCGGCTTTTTTTGTATCCAAATCATAGTTGGACCACAGGATTGCCGAGAATTCTTTAAATGTTAAGGTAACCTCCGGCTGGACTACCGCCTTGCCATCGCTGTAATCTCTACCCTGAAACAGGTACTTAGAGGCGAAGGTTACATCCCACCCGATGGAAAATGAAGAAGGCGGCTCAGGTTCAAGCCCTTCTGGTTCTTTGCTGCCGGGTTGTTGCTGGGCGGCTGCTGTCTGGAGGATGGAGTTGTCTGCCGGCGCTTCTGCTCTGGCCGGTGAGGCCAATAATAAGAAAAAGAGTCCAAGAGGAAACAGGGGCATATAAAAGAGGTGTGCAGGCTTATTCATAACGGGTCCTCCCGATTTTTAATACATGGTTAAATTTTGCATTTTGGCAGGCGCTCCCTTATAATTTCGGGTTATGCGGCTAAATTCTAAATCTCTTACTCAGGAGATCAAGGTATTTGGGTCTAAGCTGGGCTTTAATCAGGTTGGGATTGCCCCTCCGGATGCGTCTCTATGGGGGGAGAGGTTCCTGCATTGGCTCGATCGGGGATTTGAAGGAGAGATGCGTTACATGGCCTGCGATGCTGCACGGCGTACAGATCCAGGCGCAATATTTCCGGGGGTGAGATCTGTTGTTGTAGTATCCATGAATTATTATCCGGGAGAGCATCATAGAGAGTGTCTCCAGGATCCGGCCGCAGGCTATATCGCCAACTATGCGCTCCATGAGGACTATCACCCCCTCATCACATCGAAATTGACACAGCTCCTTCAATATATTCGCAGCCTTACAAATGGCAAGGTGCAGGGTAAGATCTATGTGGATACAGGGCCGGTATCTGAGAAGGCCCTTGCCGTTATGGCGGGCGTGGGATGGATGGGAAAGCATTCGCTCCTGATCGGTCAGGACACCGGTTCCTGGCTGTTGTTAGGCGTACTGCTCCTCGATGCAGAACTTGACTTTGATGAGCCGGTGAGAGATCAGTGCGGCGACTGTGTCGCGTGTATGAAGGCGTGTCCGACCCAGGCCATCCTCTCGCCTTATGTGGTGGATGCGAGGCGGTGTATCTCGTATCTTCTGGGTGAACTAAAGGGAGCGATACCCGTAGAAATGCGGCCCCTGATCGGAAACCGGGTATTTGGCTGTGATGATTGTCAATGGGCGTGTCCATACAACAAGGGGACAGCGGTATCCACAGAGACGTCCTTCGTGCCCAGGAAGGAGTTGACATTCCCCCGCCTTACCGCTTTAATGGAGATGGGGGCCGGGGATTTTAAGGGCTTCTTTTATAAGAATCCGGTCCTGCGGATCAAAAGGGGCAGGTTTCTGAGAAACGTGGCTGTGGCCCTGGGAAATTCAGGGGATCATTGGGCCGTGCCGGCGTTAGAGAAGAGACTCAGCGACCCGGATATTACAATCAGAGAGCATGTAGAGTGGGCGATTAATAGGTTGCTTAAAGCCCAATAAATTGGGCTCAAGGGATGAAAGGAAGCAGGGACAAGCGTAATGCGATACGGTGAAGAGGAGATCAGGAAGTCAGAGCTTGAGAGATGGGAGAATCCCTATCCAGACCGGGACTATGTGATTGACATTTCGTTTCCGGAATTCTCATGCCTCTGTCCGCGCTCCGGTTATCCGGACTATGCGGTTATAACGATCAGTTATGTGCCTGATAAGTATATTGTAGAGTTGCGCTCTCTAAAGCTCTATCTCAACAAGTTCCGGGATCAGCACATATCGCATGAGTCTGCGACCAACAAGATCTATGATGACCTGCGAAATCTGTTGGGGCCGAGGAAGATCGTGCTGGTGGGCGACTGGAATCCGAGGGGGAATGTGAAGACGGTGATCCGGGTTTCGTCTGAGAATTCCGGAGGAGCCCAATGAATTGGGCAACTACAGGACGGGGGGAACTTTACATAGAGTCCCTGATCTTTGCGGCAAGCTTGGTGGCCTCTGAGATGCAATGTCCCACAGAGACCCCGTTGAGATAGTTTCCTGCCAAATAAAGCCCGGGGATGTCCAGCAGACCCTTCTCTATTGAATGGATGCGCCCCTGATGTCCAATGTTATACTGGGGTATTGCCCTCGAGTGTCTTATCACCTGTACAAATTCCGGTTTTGTCTCAATGTGAAGGATGCTCCTTAAATCCCTTAAGGTCATTTCGATCAGTTCGTTGTCGTTATATTCAAGGATGTTCGTCTTTCTTGCCCCGCCGAGAATGTTTGTGAATGCGGCCTTTCCGTCAGGGGCGCGCCCCGGGAAGATGGAAGAGCTCCATATCGCACCGAGGATATTATAGCCACGAGACATGGATTCCTTTGATGGGATGAGAAAACCGAAGCCATCGAGAGGGTGCCTGATCTCTCTCCGGTCCATGCCTGTATAGACGATGACGGCAGGGACATACTCTATCTGCATGAGATTTGCGGCCGCGGGTTCAGACAGGGGGTGCATGATCTTAGCCGTGACCCATGCCGGGGTTGCTATCACGACAACATTGGCCCGGAAGGTCTCCTGCCCTCCACCCCTTTCCGCCATAATCTCAAAGCCCTCGCTGGTTCTCCTGACCGAGGTGACACAACATTCTCCAATGAAACGATCTCCCAGGACGCCTGCGATCGCATCCGGGAGCGTTTGAAGGCCGTCCCTGAATGAGATCAGCCTCATCTTCCGTTTCGGCCCTTCCTGTTTTTTCCTGCCCAACAGGGTTCCTCGCACCAGGCCTCCGTACTCCTGTTCTAATGCATACATCTTCGGAAAACAACTCTTCAGGGAGAGGCATTCCGGATTACCAGCATAGACCCCTGTCACGAAGGGGTCTATCGCATAATCCAGAAACTCCCGGCCTGTCCTCCTGGTAACAAAGCTGGCAATCGATTCCTCTGATGCCTCTCTGTACTGCCGGATAAAAGGCTCGCCCATGAGGCGAAGCTTTCCCCTGAGGGTCCAGAGATCTGTCGTGAAAAATTGTGCGGGGCTGGTGGGGAGGAGTCTCAGACGCCCATCGCGCACTACGTAACGGTTCTTATTTGTCCTGTCTGCAATGATCTTTTGCTCAATGATACTGAGTTCAGTGCACAGGTCATCCACCTCCTGAAAGACATCGAGGGTGGAGTTGGGGCCGCACTCGATCAGATAGCCGTTCTCTTTCTCGGTGCGGATCGAGCCGCCGGGGCGTTTCTCCTTTTCCAGGATGGTGACATCCAGCCCGTATTTCCGGAGCCAGTAGGCTGTGGTCAGCCCTGAAATGCCGCCGCCGATGATAATGATTTTTTTCACTTGGGAATACTCCTTGAGCCCGATAAATCGGGCAACTACATCAGGTGCGTCTTTACCAGCGAGGCTCTTGTAGTTGCCCAATTTATTGGGCTCGTTGCAACTATTTTCATGCCCTTCCGGCAATCTGCTGTAACACGAGTTCTTTCAGGGCCTCGATCAGGAAGGGGGAGTTGTTTAATGCAGGGGCCCTGTAAAAGTTGGGTATACCATATTCAATTGCCTTCTCCCGGTAGAGGATATCCATTTCATAAAGCGTCTCCAGATGGTCAGAGACAAAGCTTATCGGGACCAGCATGATGTCTCTGACCTTCTTTGCTGCCAGCTCCTTCAGAAGCTCTTCTGTAGAAGGGCCAAGCCATTCGAGGCGACCGACACGGCTCTGATAGCAAAGATGATAATTTCCCCTGAGACCGAGTTGTCCTGCGATGAGTCCGACGCTTCTTTCTATCTGTCGGGCATAGGGGTCTCCCTGTTCTATGAATTTCAGGGGGATCCCATGGGCGCTAAAGACGACGGCAATGTCCCGGAGTTCCAGCTTATGGGAATCTGCACATTGCTGTACCGTATCACACATAGCCCGGATGTAGGCGGGATGATCACACCATTCACGGATGGGGCTTACCGTTATCTTATCCGTCTCCAGTCTCTGCCAAACCCTGTTAAATTCATTGAGGCTTGAGCCGGTTGTGGTTGCCGAGTAGTGGGGGTAGAGGGGGAGCACGATGACCTGCTGTACAGGCGATGTCAGAATCTCTTTGACAACCTCTTCAATCATAGGATGCCAGTAGCGCATGGCGACAAAGACTTTAAAGCGGCCATGCGGGACCAGGGCCTTGTTTAACGCGTCTCCCTGTTGCCGGGTCAGTTCTAAGAGAGGGGATTTGCCCCCGATAAGGGTGTAGTATTTTTGGACTGCCGGGAACCTCTTTCGTGAGATAAACCATGCCAGGGGTTTGAGCAAAAGGCGGTTTTGCCCCATGATATCCGGGTCAGAAAAGAGGTTGCAGAGGAAGGGTCTTACAGAATCCAAGGAATCGGGTCCGCCCAGATTGATCAGCAGGATCGCTGTGGACGGGGGGTGTTCGGTCATATCGTCCTTGAGAATCTCATCTCCCGGCCCGGGACCTCAAGATAGACATCAAACACCATGGCGATATTCCTGATCAGGGTGCGGCCGGAGTCCGTAATCTCGATCTTGTCCGGGTGGAGGATCAGCAGACCATCCTCTCTGAACGGTTCAAGCCCCGCTAATTCCTTTTTGAAATAGTCATCAAAGGCGATTCCATACGCCTTTTCCACGTCCTGCTTGGTAAGTTCAAAGTCGCACATCAGGCGTGTGATGATATGCCTCCTCAGCAGGTCGTCATGATTTAATTCATACCCCCTGTACGTGGCCAGGATGCCTGCATCCACAGCAGAGTAATAATCGCTGAGTGTCTTCTGATTTTGCGCATAACAGTTGCCCACCATACTGATGGAGGTGATCCCGAGGCCGTAGAGATCGCATCCTGCCTTGGTCGTATACCCCTGGAAATTGCGGTATAATGTCTTCTCCTTCTGTGCCGTGCAAAGCTCGTCTTTAGATTTTGCAAAGTGGTCCATCCCGATATAGACATAACCTGCCTCAGTAAACTTCTCTATGGCGGTCTTGAGGATCTCCAGCTTCTCCCTTCCCTGGGGGAGGGTCTCCTCCTTCATCATCTTCTGGTGCTTCTTCATCCAGGGGACATGGGCATAGTTAAACATGGCTATCCGGTCCGGATTGATATCAATAACCGTATCAATCGTCCTTTGAAATGAGGCCACGGTCTGGTAGGGGAGGCCATAGATCAGGTCAATATTGATGCTATAGAATCCCAGGTCTCTGCACCATTGGACGAACCTTCGGGTCATCTCTTCAGGCTGAATCCGGTTCACGGCCTTCTGCACTGCGGGATCAAAATCCTGCACCCCCATGCTGATGCGGTTAAAGCGGAGACCTTTTAATGTCTTAAGATGATCCAGGGTCGTCTCTCTGGGATCTAACTCCACACCAATCTCTGCGTCTTCATCTATCGTAAAGTGACTGGTAATGTCGCTATAGAGGGTCTCCATCTCTGCAGGACTCAGAAAGTCAGGGCTCCCTCCGCCCCAGTGGAGCTGGACGACCTTCCGGCTTTTATTCATAAAGCGCGAGATGTTCTCTATCTCCTTCTTCAGATAGGAGACATATTCTGCGGCGTGGCCCCGCTTCCTGGTAATGATGGAGTGGCAGCCGCAGTAGAAACAGAGGGAGAAACAGAAGGGGATATGAAAGTAGAGGGACAGAGGGGGGAGGTCTTTACCGCTGTTGGTTTCAATGACCTTGGCCTTGAACCTTTCAGTGCCGAAGTCCTTATCCCAGACAGGGGCCGTCGGATAGCTGGTATACCTGGGTCCCGGCCGGTCATACTTAAGAAGGGTGTCTATGCTGATGGTTAATTTATTTGACGTATTCTTGAGCTTCATATCCTTCTTTTCTGTTATGTTGTATCGCGATAACGCATCATATCCTGAGTAGACGCTCAAAAATGCCCAGGTGCAAGGAAGGACGAGGATTTGAGTTGAGGCGTACTTCCTGTACGTTGAAACTCAAATCCGAAGTCCTGACGCCGCAGATGGGCATTTTTCAGCGTCTACTCTCTTCATGGACGATATCCACCAGAGCCTTTGCATTTTCTACCGGTGTGTCCGGCAATATCCCGTGGCCCAGATTAAAGACGTGGCCAGGCCCTGTCCCATATTTATGGAGGATGGCCTTTACATGCCTTCTGATCTCATCCGGTCCGGCATAGAGCACACAGGGGTCTAAGTTTCCCTGCAGGGCGACCTGATTGCCGACCCTCCGTCTTGCAACCCCTATGTCAATTCTCCAATCAAGCCCGTTTACATCGGCCCCTGAGTTCCCCATATACTCCAATATACTGCTGACCCCATTTGCAAAGAGGATGACCGGACATCCCCTCTTATCAAGTTCCTTTATGACCCTCTCCACATACGGGAGCGCAAACTCCTGGTAGTCATCGGGAGAGAGTGACCCTGCCCACGTATCGAACAGTTGTACGGCGTGGACCCCTGCCCTGATCTGCATATTCAGATAGTGAATCACAGCGCCGGTTATTTTATCCAGCAGTTTGTGCAGGAGTTGCGGGTCTGCATACATCATCCGTTTTATCCAGGTGAAATTCTTTGAGGTCTCGCCCTCAATCATGTAAGTCGCCAATGTAAACGGCGCCCCTGAAAAGCCTATCAGGGGGACCCGGTGATCGAGGCCCTGGAGGATAAGCCTGATAGCGTCTGCAATAAAGGGCATCCGTTCCTCTGACTCTGCAGGTCCCGGGATTGAAAGACCCTGGATCTGCGCCTCGGACCTTATTGGAGTCGAGAAAACCGGCCCCCTCTTCTCTGTAAACCGCACCTCCATCCCCATGGCCTCAACAGGGATCAGGATGTCTGAAAAGAGGATGGCCGCATCCACCCCAAGGATGTCTATAGGAAGGAGTGTGGCCTGCGCCGCAAGCTCAGGGGTCTTGCACATCGTCAGGAAGTCTACCCGTTTCCGTATGGCCTGATATTCCTTCATATACCGGCCGGCCTGCCTCATGATCCACACCGGGGTAAAGTCTGTAGGTTCTCTGCGGCAGGCCTTCAAAAAGGCATCATTCTTCAGCATGCTTATCTCCAATATTTCCATGATCGTAACCGGCCCAATTCAGCCTTCTTTCAACTACTTTAGGCTATTTGGGTATTATTTGTCAACTGATTTGGTCTATGAATTAGTTCTGTGGCACTCCTTTTGCAATACTTTTTTGCAATAGTTTGAAACTAATCCAAAATTCACCCAAGGATAGAAAGTTTGTTGCAGGTCTGCTATAATAAATTTTTTTCCCCAACAAGGGCAGCAGGGATCAGGGGATGGATATCATGGACTTCAACGAAGACCTTGCCTCAAAATGGGCAGAGACGGTATCAGCGATAACAGGGCTTCCCTTCCTCTTATGCGCAGAAGAGAAATACACCCCCTCCCGTGAGGAGGAAAGTCCTCTATGCAAGCTCCTCCAGGAACATGCCGCCGGAAGGGTGTTTTGCGAGCAGGATTGCACAGCCCCCCTTGTCCAGGCCCTTGCCAAAAAGGAACCGGTCTACTTTAAGTGCTATGCCAACCTGAATAATGTTGCCATTCCGGTGTGTTCCGATAAAATGCCGGACAAGAGACATCTCATCCTCGGCGGAAGGGTCGTCTCATCCTATGCGGATCTTGCCGGGTACAGGGGGGTTGCTGAGAAGCTGGGATGCGACCAGGCCCGCGTCCTTGAGGCGGTAAAGGGGATTTCGCTTAAAGACCTGAATCATTTTAAGGTTGCGATGGCGGCCATCAGGACGGTTACCCTGCACCTTTTTCAGAATAGGGAGAGGCATAGAATCATCGAGGAGAAGATGGCCAAGTTGCAGACGATGATAAAAGTAGTCAGCAGCACAGGCGCGGCTGATAACAGAGAACTGCATGCCACAATTCTCAACACCCTCGGAGTCTTATTTAATGTCCAGACGGCCATACTTCTCTTGAGGGATGCGGATGAGGAGAGGTTCAGGGTGGAAGAGGTCTTTGGATATCCAAAGGAGGCGCTGACCCGCATTAAAACCAATTGGGTTGAAGGACTTATCGAAGAGGCGGTGAAAAGGAATGAGGTCGTCTCCTCTACAGGTCTCTTTGACATCCTGAAGACCGGCCTGCCAAACGGCTTTACCTCTGTCAAGGTATTTCCAATAGCCATGAAAGGGAGGGTCGAGGGGCTGATCTGCATCTTTAATACCCCTGTTTCTCAGGAGGATGAAGACCTGATCAAGTCCTTTTGCAGGGCTGTATCCGTCCCCCTTGAGAACCGCCTGCTTTCCTTAAGGCGCGAAAACTTTTCCAGAAAAGGGGGGGCCGTTGTGCAGGCATTGGTGTCGATTGCGTCCGACATAGATTCCCCGCAGATATTTGATCTGATCATCGGCAGGGCCGCAGAAGTTACAGGGGCTGAACAGGGTTCCATCATGCTCCTGAACGGGGAGAGTCGTACGCTGGAAGTAAAGGCGACCAAAGGGCTGAATCCGGCCATCCTCAATCATGTCAGGATTAATCCCGGGGAGGGGGTTGCCGGGACCGTGCTGGAAAGGGGCACCCCGTTCCTGGTCAGCAATATTGAACAGGATGAGAGGTTCTCAAGGCCAAACCGTACGAGATATAAGACGAAGTCATTTATAAGTCTCCCCCTGAAGATGAAGGAAAAGAGCATTGGCGTCATCAATCTGTCTGATAAGGCCAACGGGACAGACTTCTCGGATATGGATCTTAAGCTCCTGGAAATCCTGGCGCTCTATTCTACTGTGGCCATTGAACGGCAGGTCTATTATCAAAGTTCCCTTAGTCTCCGCAAGATATCTATCACAGATCCCCTGACAGAACTCCTGAACCGGAGATACTTCGAAGAGAGAATATCTGAGGAGGTGGAGCGGTCCAAGCGTCATAAACAGCCTTTTTCACTGATGATCTTAGACATAGACAATTTTAAGGAATTTAACGATACCTATGGCCATCTCGCCGGAGATGAGGCCCTGAGAAATGTAGGGCATGTGATCAGGCGTTGTGTCAGGATTATCGATATTGCGGCAAGATACGGCGGGGAGGAGTTTGCTATAATACTTCCTACAACGGATAAGGAGGATGCCCGTCTGATTGGAAATCGTATCCGGGAAGGGATAGAGGGGGTTACCCTTCCCGTAATAAAGGATGAAGGGAAGGCCGCAGAATTGACCGTCAGCCTGGGGATTGCCTCCTATCCGGCAGATGCCTCCACGATCGAGTTGCTTATTAATAACGCAGATAGGGCCCTTTACAAGGCAAAGGCGCAGGGAAAGAACAAGGTGGTGCTGTTTGGAAATCTATAACGGTTCTGCTACCCCCCTTCTGACAATCCTCAGAGAGGGGATCGAAGAGTTGTCTGGCATGGGTACCGGCGCCGAGGTGCTCCGTCACGCTCTTAAGTTAACTCTCTCCCTCTCAGGAGGGTATGCGGGCTACGTTGTCAGAAAGACAGAAGAAGACGTCTGGGAAATAGACGGGGTGAAGACATTGTATATCCCTAAAACTCTTCTGGAGGAATTATCACAGAAAAGCGGCCTTTATAAAATTGGTGACGAGCTTTACCGGTTTCTTCTTGAAGAGTTGCAGGTTAAGATCCAAAGGGTCATGCCCATTCAGGGAAGCGGGGTTTTAGCAGGGCTCCTGTTGGTCGTTGATCAAAATGATGGGCAGGATGAGGGGGAGGTCTGCCTGTTGCTCCTGGCACAGTACTTGTCGATCCTCCTTGCGAATATCCAGATCAGGGAAGAGATGAAGGAGATGAGGGTCCATTATGAGGATATCCTTGTACAAAAGGAGACTGCAGAAAAACTGGCATCCCTCGGCACCATCGCCGCCGGGCTTGCCCATGAGATTAAGAACCCCTTAGTTTCGATAAAGACATTGGCCCAACTCCTCCCTGAGAGATTTGATGACCCTGAGTTCAGGAACCATTTTGCAAACATCGCCATAAACGAGGTCGATCGGATCGGGAGCATCGTCTCTGATCTCCTTGACTTTGCAAAGTCCTCTGAGCCTAAGATCGAGTCCTTTGATATGGCTCGTGTCATAGGGGATACCCTCCTGATGCTCTTTCCCCAATTGACCCCAAAGGGGATTATCGTTAAAAAGAGATTTGCAGAAGGCCTTCCCCTGATCCGAGGAGACCACTCTCAACTGAAACAGGTGCTCTTGAATCTGCTTATAAACAGCATGGAGGCCATGCCGCACGGTGGGAAGATTACGGTAGATGTTTTCAAAGATGAAGATGTTATCCACGGGAACAGACTTATCGTCAGGGTAATGGATACAGGCACCGGGGTGAGGGAGGAAGATAAGATACACCTCTTTGAGCCATTTTTTACGACGAAGGGCGGCGGCACCGGCCTTGGTCTTTCTATCTGCAGGAAGATAACAGAAAAACACAATGGAGAGATAACGATTGAGAGTGTCCATAACCAGGGGACTACAGTGACATTAACGCTCCCCCTTTAGAAAGGGTAAATTGTGAAGATATTATTGCTCATCACATCCTCCGGCGAGATCACTCGCGGATTCCAGGCAGGTCTCACAGAGGAATACATCGTATTGCCGGTGGACAGCCTTGAAAAGGGGGCTGACCTGATGCGGACGACCCGGATCAGTATGGCCGCCGTGGATGTAGCGATCTCTGAAGATGTGGGGGTATGGATAAAGCGATATGAAGCCATTCCGGATATCCTCTGGATAGGGATTGTCCCCTCAAACCTGTCAGGGGCGGAGCTGGACAGATATCATGAGATGTTTCACGAGATGATCTCTGCACCCTTTTCAAAAGAGGGGCTGAGCGCTGTCATTCGAAGGTCACAGGAGAGAGGGGATATGCTCCACGAGCTTAAACAGTTCAGGCTCCAGTCCGCTCCCTCTCCAGAGAGATATCCCGGGAGGGGAGAGGGTCCGTTGTTGGCCTTTGAGCCCCTTGAAAAGGTCGTTGCCCTGTCAAGGACTTTTGCAGCGAGTTTTGACCTTGATAAGCTGATCAGTCTGTTTTTAGAGGCGGTCATGGATGTCATCGGGGTGGGCCGTGTCTCCCTGTTCCTGTTTGATGAAACGGCGGGCGTCTATAAGATTAAGGGATCAAGAGGGCTCCATCCCGATCTTGCCTCCAGGCTCTCCCTTTCCTGTGACAGCGGAATGGTATTGTGGCTTTCGGCTAAGGGGAGGGTGCTGCGGGGGGACAGGACAGAGGCCGATGCAGGGCAGAAGGCTGTCTTTACCCGGGCGCTGAGGGAGATGGAGGTGCTGCAGGCCGTCGTCAGCATCCCAATCATGTCTGATGGGAGACTCCTCTGCCTCTTAAATCTTGACAGCAAGATCACAGGGGAATCTTACAGCAACACAGAGATAGAGAGGCTGTTTGTCCTTTCAAACTATTTTGGGAGGGCAATACAGGATGTTTATAATTATCACCGGGTCTGCTATCAGAAGGATTATATCCAGAAGATCCTGGAGCGGATGGGGAGCGGCGTGATTACAGTGAATGACCGGGAAGAGGTCATGATATTTAATCCAAAGGCTGAGGAGATCTTAAGCAGAAAGGCCTCTGACCTGATCGGCAGGGGCGCCGCCTTTCTCCCCCCTGTTATAGCCGCTTTAATCCGGGAGACTGTCCGGGAGAGAAAGGTCTACAGAAGGCATGAGATTTCATCTGAGGCAGAGGGGCTGTATCTTGCAGTGGACACCTACGGATTATATGATATTGCCGGGGCGCTGATAGGCGGGGTCGTGCTTTTGGACGACATATCCGCAAGGAAGGAATTAAGCAGGGAAAAGAAGAGGGGAGAGACCCTGCAGGTATTCAATGAGCTTATCGGGAGGATGGCGCATGAGCTCAGAAATCCGCTGGTGGCAGTCCGGACTTTTACTCAGCTTATGAAAGACCGATATAACGATAAAGATTTTCAGGAATTCTTCTATACGACGGTCACCGGAGAGGTCGAAAAATTAAACAATCTGATAGAAAAATTGATTGCCTTTGTCCATCCAATAGAGTATAAATTCGAAACAGTAGATATGGGTGAGCTGATGGACAAAACTCTTGAATCCATTCTCAAAGATCAGAAGGCGTCAGACCTTCGCCTCATCAAGAACTATGCCCACGGAATCTTTAAACTTTCTGCTGATAAGGCCCAGCTCAGCAAGGCCTTCTCATATATACTGCAAAATTCCTTTATTGCCATGAATTCAGGGGGTACATTGACAGTCAATATAGAGTCTTTATTGAAAGATGCCATGATCAGGGTTACCATAAAGGATACCGGAAAGGGTATCCCTCAGGAGGATATCGAGAGGGCCTTTGACCCCTTTTATACCACACCGGAGAAGGGGATCGGGCTTGGTCTTCCTTTGAGCCAGAAAATCATTGAAGACCATAAGGGGAAGGTCACAATAGAGAGTGCACCAAATCAGGGGACATCATTGACCGTGCTGCTTCCCATTGCGGCGCCAACGCAGGAGGAGGTGTAGATGGAGAACAAAAATAGTGTATTAGTTGTGGATGATGAGATGGGGCCCCGGGAGGCCCTCCGCATGATCCTCAAGGGGGGGTATGAGATTGTCACGGCGGACAGCGGGGAACGTGCCATAGGACATCTGGCGGAGAGGATTTTTGATGTCATCATCGTGGATATCAAGATGGCCGGCATGGATGGACTACAGCTCCTGTGCAGGATTAAGGAGATAAAGCCGGATATCGAGGTCATCCTCATGACCGCGTATGCGAGTGTAGAGACGGCAAAGAATGCGCTCCGGTACGGGGCCTTAGACTATCTGATCAAGCCCTTTGATCATAAAGATGTGACAGACATCGTTGCGAAGGGTGTGGCAAAGAGGAGAGAGCACCTTCAGACAAAGGATGAGATTCAGAGGCTCCATATTGCGACTACGGAACTATCCAGGGAGATTGAAGATGCCAAGAGGAGTATTGAAAACCATTATGCAAGTACCGTGAAGGCATTGTTAGCCGCGATTGATGCCAAGGATCAATATACCAGGGGCCATTCTGAGCGGGTTTCGAGGTTTTCTGCGTTCCTGGCCGAGAGGATCGGGGTTCCTCCCGATAAAATATTAGCCTTAGAGCAGGCTGCCCTGATCCATGATATCGGGAAGATAGGGGTTGAGGGGAACATCCTTAAGAAGCAAGGGGTGTTAGACCCCATTGAATTTGATGAGATCAAGAAACATCCGTCCATAGGGGCCAGGATCATAACCGCTGTGGAATTTCTCCAGGAGATGAGGCCGGTGATCCTCTGTCATCATGAGCGGTTTGACGGGGCAGGTTTTCCGGAAAGGCTGAAGGGGACTGCCATTCCACTGAGCGCAAGGGTGGTGGCCATTGCGGATGCCGTGGATGCCATGCTGTGCGACCGGCCTTACCGTTCGGCCCTTGCGTTGGATCATGTCAGGGAAGAGCTCTTCCGGATGTCCGGCAAGCAATTTGATCCGGAGATCGTCTCCGTCGTTCTCAGCGGCGGACTTCTTGAATGCTACTCAGGGATATTCGATTATCAATCTATAGGGGGTTAATATGAAAGAAAGGTTTGTCCTTATCGTTATAAGCTTTTCCGTATGTCTTTCCCTGATCTTATCTCTGTACCCTGTTACCGAGGCAGCGGATATGGCCAATAGTAAGTCTGACGAGGAGATCAAGGCATTAAGGAAGGAGATGCAGGATTTAAGAAAGGACGTAGAGGATCTGAAGACGAAGACCATAGTCCGGCAGCAAGTGCCGGCACCGGAACCGCAGGAGGTTGTGGTCAGTATGAATGATGATCCTGTCAAGGGGGATCTCAATGCCCCGGTGACCATTATCGAATTTTCTGACTTTCAGTGCCCATACTGCGGCCGGTTCTTTAAGAGCACCCTTACGGAGATTGAGAGAGACTACATCAAGACCGGGAAGGTCAGATATGTGTTCAGGGATTTTCCCTTAGACTTCCATAAACAGGCGCCAAAGGCCTCTGAGGCAGCCAATTGTGCCGGAGAACAGGGAAAGTACTGGGAGATGCACGATAAGCTGTTTGAGAATCAGAACGCCCTGATGGTGGATAAACTGAGACAGTACGCCGCAGAGGTCGGGTTGGAGTCGGGTCCCTTTGATGCCTGTCTTGACAGCGGCAAATATGCAGAAGAGATCAACAGGGATGTTGAGGATGGGAAAAAGGCAGGGGTCAGCGGCACCCCCAGTTTCTTCATTGGCAAATCCCAGGGCCCGGGCAAAGAGATCACAGGCAAAAGGATCGTTGGCGCGAGGCCTTACGAGTCATTCAAGCAGGTCATAGACCAGATATTAGCGGATCAGGGGAAGTAGAAATTATCTTTCAAAAAGTGCCTCTACAAATTCCTGTGCATTAAAGTCTTTGAGGTCCTCAATCCCCTCTCCGACCCCGATCATCTTTACAGGGACCTTGAGCTCTTCCATGATGCCGAAGATGATCCCCCCCTTCGCTGTCCCGTCTAACTTCGTGAGTACGATCCCTGTAATCCCGATATCCTTGCTGAAAACCCGGGCCTGCACAAGGGAGTTCTGTCCTGCAGTGGCATCCAGTACCAGCAGGACTTCATGGGGGCTCCCCGGATGCCCCCGTTCCAAAACCCGCCGGATCTTTTTCAGCTCTTCCATCAGGTTTACCCTGGTATGCAGTCTCCCTGCGGTATCTACGATCAGGACATCCGCCCCTCTCGCCTTGGCGGCTGATAGGGCATCAAATACCACGGCTGCCGGGTCTGCCCCGTCTGCATGCTGTATCACAACCGCCCCGCTCCGCTCACCCCAGATATTAAGCTGATCTGTGGCCGCTGCCCGGAAGGTATCTGCCGCGGCAATGATCACCTTTTTCCCCTCCCGTCGCAGTCTCTCCGACATCTTTCCGATGGTTGTGGTCTTTCCGGTGCCGTTAACCCCGACGATGACCACCACAGCAGGCCGGGCATCACCGGCCTCCGGGAGGTTGAGCGTCCCCTGGTGTTCCGTCAATATCGCGAGCATCCCCTCCTTGATGGCCTCCTTTACTGCCAGGGGGTTGGTAATCTTCTCTCTTTTGATCTTCTCTATCAGTCTCTCTGCGACCGTCATTCCCATATCCGATGCGATCAGGATCTCCTCCAACTCATCGAACAATGCCGGATCTGCCTTTTTCCATCTTGAGAGGAGCGCATCGATATCTCCTATGAGCTTGTCTTTGGTTCGTGTCAGTTTATTGCCGAGTTTTGTAAAGAAATTCATAGGTCCTTATCCGAAGATCTGAAATAATAAGACGGTGATTATCATCCCGAGGAGCGCCCCGAGTACAATTTCCCTGATCGTGTGTATTCCCAGAGAGACCCGGCTATAGGCGACCATCATGGCCAGGACAAAGGTCAACACCGATATCAGGGCATTTTGGGTCAGGAAGACAACCGAGGTGCTTATGGAGAATGAGACTGCCGAATGCCCGCTCGGGAGCCCGCCGTAAAAAGGCCTTCCTGTCCGGCTATGGGCCTTGGTGAGCACCACGGCAATCACCACAAGGATCACGGCAATGAGGGTCAGGTGTTCAGAGGCGCTCTCGACAGACTGGATCACGCCTGAAAAGGGGTGCTTTATGTACGGGAATAAGATGAGATAGCCTGTGATCACAGCCCCAATCGAAGTTAAAAAGACCGCCCCTGCGGCCACATCCTTTGCAATCTTTGCCAGGGGATTAAAGTCAGGGGATGCGAGATCCACAATGGCCTCAATGGCCGTGTTGAGCATCTCCGACAGCAGCACCAGTAAAATAATAATGGCGAGGATCAGGAACTCCATGCGTGTCACGCCCAGGAGGAGGCTCGTCAGGATGACTGACCCTGCCGCCCAGAGGTGGTATCTCATGTGCCGCTGCGACTTTGCGGCATGGAATATCCCTTCCATCGCAAGATTGGCGCTCTCAACAAAATTTCTTGGTTTCATAGCTTTGCCAGGATAATGCCTTCTTTTTTTCTCATTCTTCGTTCTTCCTGCGAAGACCTTTCATGGTCATACCCTATCAGGTGCAATATCCCGTGGGTCAGGAGCATCATCAACTCGCACTCAGCAGAATGTCCCTGTTCCCTGGCCTGACTCTCTATCTTTTCCATGGACAGGACGACGTCTCCAAGGAGGAGAGGCTGCATAGGGGGGACAGAATTAAATTCTGTCCCCGTCATGGGAAAAGAGAGCACATCGGTCGGCCTGTCTATTCCCCGATATTTTTTATTAAGGACCCTGATCCTCTGGTTGTTTACGATGAGGATGCTCAGCTCGGCATCTTTAAGCCCGCAGAGGGAGAGGATCGCCCTTGATTTATCCCGGATCAGCCCCTGATCTATCCTGTGTTTCCTTTGCAGATTTCTGATCTCAATTGTGCAACTTCCGGCGGCCTGCTGTCTTATCATCTCTTTGTCTTCTTTATCTTTGAACTCTTTGCAGTAAATATCTCGTAGGCCTTTACGATATCCTGCACCAGTTTATGCCGGACGACATCTTTTTCTGTAAAGTAGACAAACCGTATCCCATGTATCTCTGTGAGGATATCCTGGATCTCGATAAGACCGGAGACCTTTTCTGCCGGGAGGTCAATCTGGGTAATGTCTCCTGTCACCACGACCTTGGAATTAAATCCCAACCGGGTCAGAAACATCTTCATCTGCTCTGAGGTGGCATTCTGCGCCTCATCCAGGATGATAAAGGAGTCATTCAGGGTCCGGCCGCGCATAAACGCAAGGGGGGCGATCTCGATGTCCCCTCTCTCAAGGAGCCGGTTTGCCTTCTCAGTCTCCATCATGTCATAGAGGGCATCATAGAGGGGCCTTAAATAGGGGTTGACCTTCTCGTACATGTCCCCTGGGAGGAACCCCAGTTTCTCCCCGGCCTCTACCGCCGGTCTGGCCAGAATGATGCGGTTGACCTCTTTCCTCAGCAGGGCCGCGACCGCCATGCCCATGGCTAAATAGGTCTTTCCTGTCCCGGCAGGACCGATCCCTATCACGATGTCATATTTCCGGATGGTCTTGATGTATTCTGCCTGCGTAGGGGACTTCGGGAGTATGAGCTTCTTCTTAGAGGGGATTGAGACAGCCTCAGCAAAGGCCTCTTCTAAATTAAAGCCTTCGTCTTTCGTGGACTGCCGGATCAGGTATTCGATATCATCCGGTCGTATGGAGTAGCCTTCCTCGATTAGAGAACCCAGATCCTGGATGACCTTCTCTCCAATCCTGACGCGCTGGGGAGGGCCTTCCAATGTGACATCATGACCTCTGGCAACGATGCCAATCCCCAGGGTCTCTTCGATGATCCTCAGATTAACGTCGCTGCTGCCAAAGAGGGTGTGCGGGTCTGTCTTCTCTTTCAGCCGTATCTTGACTCTGGTGTTTCCCAATAAATATACGTCCCCCAATAAATATACGTCGCTGTAGTGTGGAAATTATAGCATATACCGGGCCGCAGGGGCAACAGAGGTCATATTGCAATAGGACTCTGCTTCATGGTATATTGCCGTTGTCATGACCCGGGCCATTATTTTTGATTTTGATGGGGTTATCACAGACAGCGAGCCTGTGCACCTCAGGATGTTTCAGAAGGTCCTGTCAGAGATGGGGATCACCCTGAATGCCAAAGAGTATTATGAAGTCTATCTCGGCATGGACGACAAGGGATGCTTTACAACCATACTCAAGTCCAACGGAATTGAAACAGCGCCCCAGCTTATCCAAGCCCTCATCCAAAAAAAGACGAACTACCTGATGGAGTATATCAAAAAGGACCTCTTCATATACCCGGGGGTAGTGGAACTTGTGGTTTCAGCTAAGAAGGATTATCTCCTTGCCATAGCCTCCGGAGCCCTCCGGCATGAGATCGAGTTTGTATTAGAGAGCGCGGGTATACGTTCCGCCTTCAACGTCCTCGTGAGTGCCGAGGATGTGAGCGAGGGAAAACCGAATCCGGAGTGTTTTAACACGGCCCTTGAGCGATTAAACAAGATCAGCGGGGAGAGGATAAAAAAGGATGAGTGTCTGGTGATTGAAGATTCGATAGCCGGTATCGAGGCGGCGAAGGCCGCAGGGATGTTGTGTGTGGCGGTCACGAACACCTACAGCTATGACAGGCTGACCCTGGCGGATAGGGTGGTCAGGGAGCTGTCAGAGATAAATCTTGAGAACTTGTAACCTATAGAAATTTGAGAATTAAGGAGGAAAACCATGAGCTACAAAACGATGCAGGAAGTAGTGAATTCGATGAAGGGTATCGCTGAGATCAAAGACAACAGGGTCAGGGTATTAAATGAAACGAGCGTCCGCACTGACCTGATTGACAAGCTGGTCTTTAACGCGGTTTTCAACAAAGATGCAGAGCTCAGGAATAAGATCCGGTGGCTCATCCGGGCCATTGCCCATGAACTTGGCGCCAGGTCTGCCTCTATCCAGGGGCTCTATGATGCCATGGGGCGCGGCGAGGCCGGCGGCTTCACTGTTCCTGCCATCAATATCCGCGGTCTTACATACGATGTGGCCAGGGCCGTTATCCGGGCGGCAAAGAAGAACAACTCCGGCGCCTTCATATTTGAGATCGCCAAGTCTGAGATCGGCTATACAGAGCAATCACCGGATGAGTATGCCGTAGTCCTCATTGCCACGGCTGTGAAGGAGGGATACAAGGGGCCCATCTTTATCCAGGGGGACCACTTTCAGGCGAATGCCAAAAAATATCAGCAGGACCCGGCTAAGGAGGCGGCAGGTCTGAAGGCCCTCATCAAAGAGGCAATAGCAGCCGGATTCTACAACATTGACATTGACAGCTCCACACTC
>Ga0209342_10002610_pt1 | contig 19180 bp, 19 predicted proteins | sample RifCSP16_2_FD_184023 | JGI IMG/M metagenome (GOLD analysis project Ga0209342, IMG submission 184023) | Soil microbial communities from Rifle, Colorado - Rifle CSP2_sed 16_2 (SPAdes) (version 2) | ecosystem: Environmental > Terrestrial > Deep subsurface > Rock core/Sediment | place: Rifle... | reverse complement strand
GTATGCATTCTCAAAGCCCGCCATACCCTGAAATGTCCGATCGTAGTAGTCGGTAAGGCGATCTCTGGTTGTCGCCGTGTACCCATATCCGAACGGCCGCGCAGCCACCAGGCGCAGACCGTTTTCCAATACCAGCCTGCGCGCTTCCAGGCTGACTGCTGGCTGGAAGCGCGCAGGTGCGCTTCCTGTAGCCTCCGGCTTGAACAGACCTACGGTCCCAGCAGCCCACGCTCGTGTCAGCGCCGGCCTCGCAAGAGCTAACACTGCCACCATCACGACGGCAGCTCCGGCAAGGCCACCGAGCCTAATGCGTTGCCTTCCAGAAGACAGAAGCATCAAAGTCAACAGCGCGAGGGTTAAAGCGAGTATTGGACCCCGTGAAAACGATAGCATTAGGGAGCCCATGTTCAGGAACACCGCCACCCACCATAGGCGCCTGGATTGCTCGCGCTTCTCGGCACCCAGGAGTGCAAATGCGGCAAGAACAGCAATGGACGACACCCAGGCGTAGGAAATTGGATGTTGGAACAGAGATGACGCTCGCCGGTATCCGTAGTCCAGGTACTCGGGATGCCAGTTGATGTTCTCTCTGTTAAGGGCAAAACGTTCCACGAGGTTCCAACCAGACACAAACTCGTGTACCCCAACGAGAAACCCGATAGCTGAGCCGGCGACCCAGACTCTGAGGACGGACCAGATTCTTCGCTCGTCGACCAGATCCACAATCACAAAGAACAGCCCGACGAACTCCACGCTATCTGCTATGACCCGATTGAGCGCCGCGGTTGGATTCGGCGCCCACAGTCCGGACACGAACCGTAGGGCGAAGTTCACCACTACAAGCGTCAGCAGCCAGCGCGGCGGTCTCCTCCAAGAGCCGATCTGGAACGCCCGCAGCAGCCACACCGCAAACAGGGGAACGATCAAGGCACGCTGGAGAGTGAGCAAGATCGGGAATCCAGTGAGGCGTGCTCCCCACGCATCCGGCAGAATAGGCATCAGGAAGAGAAAGACCAGCAGCCCTCTCCAAACATCGCGCACCACGATGTTCAGGTAGAGGAGCGTGACGCCGAGACCCAGAGGCACGGCCCAGCTGCCACCGTTAATGAGCCAGCCTGCAGCAGCGACAACGAGGGTACAACCGACTAGCCCGGCCGGCCGTTGAAGATTCCTAGGCCACCCAGCCAGGTGTAGGGCGCCCGCGTGCGACCACCTCACCTTAGACAAGCGTCAACTTCCTGGTTTGCTGTCGCGTCATGACGACGCAAGTCGTCCCAGGGTGTCCCAAACCATCAACCTGGCCTGTGCGCGGGCAGCCAAGTCCAGTCGTTTGAACAGGGTTGGCCATGCGCCGGGCATCCGGTCGGGCGCCAAGGCAGGCGACTTGACCCACTGCCGAAGCGCCACGGTCGTCGCGGCCGGACTCAGCTCGCCCCGGAGCAACTCGCTTGCGTTGGAGAGCAGCTGTCGTCGCAAACCCACGTCATGATAGAGTCGTGTGACGGTATCGGCCAAGGCTCCCGCGTCGCCGATAGGACAGACGAGACCGGCCATGCGGTCCCTGATCGTTTCCGACAATTCGCAACCCAGAGTCGTTATCACCGGGACGCCATTGGCCATCATGTCAACCAATCTGGTGCGAGTTCCAAAGAGCGTTTCGTAATGCCAAGAGTCGACTGAAATGCCAATGTCAGCGCTGACCAAGACATCACGGGCTTGTTGGCTGCTCAGCCATCCCAGCATCCGAAAGCGATCCCGAAACGGACTGGATGCTATGCGCTCCAGCAGCCCCGTGTACGAGGCGGTGTCTACGCCATCCACCCCTCCGCCCACCGATACGAAGACGAGGTTGGGGCATCTCTCCATCGCGATCGAAACGCCCTTAAGCAGCGTACTGGTATCGGTCCAAGCGTTATACCCTCCGTAGAACAGGAGTCGCACCTCGCTATTCGCGCTTCGACTGCCCCCGTCCCCACGTGACGAAGACCCCGCTTCAGGATCAAGGGGAGGGGGAGCAGCAACTGACGGTGCAATCGAGTGCACAAACTGATACCCTACCGTGTGTCGATTGAGTCTGCCTACCATACCCAGCTCGCCGACAAGAGCATCCGCATGGCGGTGACTACACGCGGATATTGCGTCAACTCGACGCAAGACTCTTCTGGAGAGAGCCATTGTGGCCAGCAGGCCTCGGTCGGAGCGATTTCTGTTCAGCATGAGCTGAACCTCGGCGGCGCTGTATCCATAGATGTCGGCCCAGAGCGGAATCGCTTTGGGTAGGCAAAGCGAAAGCACCGCGCCCCGCCACATCGTGGCCACGATGACGGCCGGCTTGGCACGCTGGCACAACCGCTGAACCTCGTTGCGCCAGCCAAGACGCCTGATGTCGAAGGTATGGATGCGCAAACCATCCGGAAGGCGGACGCCCCGTATGCCGTCCGGCGCTTCAGCGCAGAGATCTATCTCGTGTCCATCAGCCAGAAGGGGTTGTATCAGTTGCCATACTCTTTGATTCTTCGCCGTAGCCTTGACGCCCCCCGCGACGGCCCAATAGGGCGCCGACCCCACCACCAATATCCTACTCATTCGTTGCACGCCTCAGACGGCCCCCGGTTGCTCCGACGTTCTTGAACAGGCGAGCTGGGGCCAAGAGAACCAAGGCGCACGATCCGAGATCCCACGGGTCATCACCCTAACACGTCCCATCATATGAGCTCCGCTAGCCGATCCTTGTTTGCCGCGACCCAATCGATGACGTGGCTCAAGCCTTCCCGAATACCGACTTTCGGACGCCACTTCAGGGTATCGCGTAGCTTGGTGATGTCTGACACGTAGACCTTCTGGTCGCTGGGCCGCCACTCGGCGAAACGCACTTCCGGCGACTTTCCAGTCATTTCGCTGATAAGCTGAAGTAGCTCGAGTAACGACAGCGTGTTATCTGGTCCACCTCCCGTGTTGAACACTCCGAATCGCTCGCTGCTTTGTATGAAGGCGTCGAACGCTCTCACAAGATCCGTGACATACAGGACGTCGCGCACCTGTCGCCCATCCCCATAGAGCGTGATAGGGCGTCCCAGACACGCCGCAATGACAAACCAGGCTAACCATCCCTGATCTTCAAGTCCGAACTGGCGCGGGCCATAGATGCACGACATCCGAAACACGCCCACCTTCAACCCGTAGAGAAGAGCATAGTCTTGTGCGTACAGGTCGCCACTCAGCTTTGAGCACCCGTACGGTGTGTGCTCACACAGGTCCACACCTAGTACTTCCGGCACACCCCTGGCATAGCGGCCATGGAATGCGTACCGGCTTTCCCCCACTTCCGTCACGCCGAGCCCATTCACTCGCTTCCCGTACACTTTGTTTGTTGAGGTGAAGACAACCGCTGGAAGGCGTCCTGTGCGTCGCGCCGCCTCGAGGACGCAGATAGTCCCTTGCGCATTCACCGAGAAATCTTCAAGCGGGTCGACCATTGACGTGGTGACCGCCGTTTGCGCTGCTGCGTGAACTATGGCGTCCGTATCGGAAACCAGACGACACATCGTATCGAAGTCACGAACGTCCGCGCGCAGGACCTCGACGTTTGGCAACGACTCCAGGTAGCTGGCATTGTCTAGCTCTCTACCGTCACCAAGGCCCAGGAGCCTCGCCCGGGACATGTTGTCAACCACCGTGACCTGCAAGCCGCGGGTCGCGTAGTACTCCGCGACATGGCTGCCGATGAAACCGGCCCCGCCAGTGACGACGATCTTCTTCATCTCCATGGTACGATCCTACATTTGCCAACCAGCGGAGCCGCTGCCATCATGCCTCGGACAGATACGGCAAGCAGCCGAGCTGGCGGTAGCTCCAGGACTTGGTCATCGGTTGTCCGGGTCACGACCGTCGCGATAGGCCGGTTAACGCCTGCTGAACGGTCGCAAGAATTCTCTCACCATAATCAGTTGCGATCACACTACTTACGCGCCGGCGCCCCCGTTCGATCAGCTCTTCCCGAAGCGATTCATCCGTCCAGACCCGGTAGATCGCCTGTGCCAGGTCCTCGGTCGAACTGGGGTCAACTAGTACGCCGGCATCGCCGATCTGCTGTTCGAAATCAGGCACTCGGGAGCATACCACGGGGCAGCCCATCTTGAAAGCCTCGACCACCGGAATATTCGTGGGGCCGATCAGCGTCGGCATCACCAGTGCTGCGGCGGATCTGTATAGCGCCGAGACATCATCGTCCTCAACGTAGCCCAGATAATGCACCTGCGCATCCAGCCGCAGCTCGTGTATGCGGGCCCGAAGGGCTTCCATGGCCGATCCCGCGTGGCCTAGCAACACGCAGGGAATGGAGACCTTGCGGTGGTCTCGCAAGGCCGCTAAGGCCGTCATCAATGCCAGGTGGTTCTTGTGGGGCTGGATGCCCGCCGGATAGAAAACGTACCGGCCAGGAATCCGATGCTTCCGCAGGACCTGCTCCACCTTCTCGCGCGACACGTCCGGATTAATGTAGCTCGGGGGCCGAAACGGCAGTACATGGACTCTGTCTGTGGGTACGCCATAGGCCTCCTGCAATTGTAGCTTGCCCAGGTCGGAGTCGACGAATACCGCCTCGGCCGTGGACGACACCGCTCGCTGCATCGCATCCGCGTAGCGGACGTGCTCCCGCCCCAGTCTCTCGCGCAGCTCTCTAGACCACTGGGGAGGGAAATCGTGAATCACCGCCAGATAGCACACGCCTGAGAATAGAGCGCCCCACCCGTGCGCCGGTTGAATCAGCAGGTCCAAGCGGCTGCGGCTAAAAACCGGACACGACCCCAACGCCGAATAGAAGTGTGAGCGAAGCCAGAGGCGGAGCAGCGCGTGACGCGCCCGGAGTCGCGCACGAAAGCCGTCGGGCCGTGGGCGGTGTGGGCCAGGCAGAACAACGAGCAGCCAGGCCAGGTGCCACAGCGCCCGCAGTCTGACCCCGATAGATCGCGACGAAGCAGTGCCCACCCGGACTATGGTGACCCGGCGAGGGTCATACGCTACCGGCAGCGTCGCAGCATCCTCCACGAAGACGACGTACTCGTTGGCCGAGTCCCGCGAGAGAAGGTCCCGCACGAAGTCCCTGGCGTACTGAAAGGCGCCGCCAGATTCGGGACCGAGCCATAACAGATTGATGCCAATCCGGCACGGCGCGAATGCGCTCCGCTGTTCCCCGGCCCGCCGGCTAAGGCCGTGCACCCTCAGCTCAAGAACCACGGGAATGCGACGGCTCTACCGCCGTCACCATGAAGTACCAACCAAGCCATGCAGCCACGATACTCCCGTCGAGCCACCTCGTTGGCGAACGGAAGACGGGCGGCATCAGTACAGCAGACCGGACGCTCCCGGCCGAGCATCTGACCGTGGAGATGCGCGTAGTGCAGTGCTTCGCGAGAGTTGTCGAGGGCGACGGGGAACCCTCCCAAGTTGCGCGTAGGCGCGATCAGCAGGGCCGACCCACACGCAATCTCGGCAACGGGCCCCTGAGGGATGCCGAGCGAATGCCTTCTGACAAACCCGAACTCGTTTGATTGGTCGTCCGTCTCGACCGAATTCCCGGAGGGCGGCCCTGCCGAGCGCCGCTGGGCGCTCCAGAAGTCCCGCGCCGGATTCGAGCAGGCTGAACCAGTCGTGGAGGCCATCACAACGCCCGCGCGACGAAGCAAGCGTTCCAGTCATCCGTCGTCAGGACTCGCTCGGGCTCCAGGAACGGACAGGCCCTGACAAGTTCAAAACCGTTCTGCTCCGCGAAATAGGCCGCCTCCTGCACGAAGAGCGTGCGCATCGGATGCGCCTCATCGATCTCTTCTACCACCGCGCCTCCCCTGAGGCGTAAGAGCTTGTAGTGAACTGTCACGAGATGCCGGACTACATCAATCTCTGGGTGGGCGAAACGCACCACTCGATCACCGTCCTTCTCTATGATCCGGTACCGGTCAGTGGGCGGATTCGTGAGCACCGCTGGCCCGAACCACGCGTCATGAACGAACAGGCCGCCTGGTGCCAGGTGTCGCCGTGCGCTGCGAAAAGCGCCGGCCAGGTCCGCGTTACTCACCTGGTACGACATCACAGCAAACATGGCAATGACGGCATCGAACGTTCGACCAAGGTTCACGTCTCGCAGGTCCCCCAGATGCAGATCCACGGCCAAGCCCGCCTCCTGCACCTTGCGCCGCGCCTTCGCCAGCATCTGTTCGGAACGATCGAGCCCTGCTAGCTCAAAACCACGCCGTGCGAGATGCACGATGTGCCCGCCGGTCCCGCATCCCAGGTCCAGGACGGAGCGGACCGGGCGGAGGGCATGGCTCTCAAAGATGCGCTCCAGAAACGCGCACTCTCCCAGGTAGTCCTTGCTCTCGTAAAGGAGGTCGTAGAAGCGCGCGTACTCTCCGAAGACACTCACGCCACCCTCCCGCGCTCCAGTGCCGTGCGAACGGCCTCACAGACCTCATCGATTTGAGCTTCACTGAGCGCCATTCCCGACGGAACGTACAAGCCCTGTCGAGCGATACGCTCAGCCACCGGGTAGCGTTCCCCTCCGAACAGTCCCATCCGCTGAAACACGGGCTGCTCATGCATCCCGAGAAAGAAAGGCCGCGTCTCGACGCCAAGCTCGCGCAACCGGCCCGCGAACGTCACCGCGTCGAACCCGGTGCGCTCGTGAACCACGATGCCGTACACCCAGTAGACGTGCCTGGCCCACGCTTCCTCGACGGGGAGTTGTAGACCGGAGAGGTGCTTTAGTGCCTCCGAGTAGCGATGTCCCATGCGCTGCTTCCGCGCGACCAGCTCTTCCATGCGTTCCACCTGCGCGGCGCCAAGGGCTGCCTGGAGGTTCGTGAGGCGCAGATTGCTGCCCAACTCAGTGTGATAGAACCGCCTGTCGCGCTGGAAGCAGAGATTCCGATAGGCCCGCATCCGCTCCACGTAGGCCGGATTGTCGCTCAAAACCATCCCACCTTCGCCCGTAGTGACGATCTTGTTAGCGTAGAAACTGAAGCAGCTCAAGTCGCCGAAGCTGCCGCACCTACGCCACTCGCCGGCACCCGTTCGGTGCCCGCGCCGGTACTCGGCACCGTGCACTTCCGCGGCATCTTCGACCACTGCTAAGTGACGCCTCTCCGCCAACTCAAGCAGCGGATCCATGTCTACGGGATGCCCATAGATGTGCACGGCCATGATCGCTTTGGTCCTAGGCGTGATCCTGCTTTCCACCTGTGCCACGTCCATGCACCATGTGCGTGGCTCGCTGTCCACTAGGACAGGTATCCCGCCAAAGCGGGTCACGGCTTGGGCACACGAGATGATCGTGAAGGTGGGCATGATGACCTCATCACCCGGCCGCAGGTTCAGGCAGGCGACGGCCATTTCCAGCGCCAGAGTGCCGTTGACGACCGCGACCCCGCTACGTCGGCCACAGTAGGCCGCCCACCGTTCCTCGAACAGCTCGATGAATGGCCCGGCCGACGAGACCCATCCGGTACGCAAGCACTCGGCTACGTACACGTGCTCGCGCTCGCCGATGATCGGCTCGTTGACTGGAATCAGAACCGCTCCTTCTCGTCTATCCCCCCGTACGGACCCTGCTTCACCTCCAGGAGCACGGTATCCTCGAGCATGCGGAAGCCGTGTCCGCCGCCGACCATGAGCATGAGGTCGCCCACTTCCAGGACGCGGGTGGCGACCAGCTCGCGAGCGTCGTTGAAAATGTCCATCTCGCAGCGCCCCGAACGCACGATCAACACCTCGGACGTTCCGACAAGGTGGCGCTCCACGGATCGATGCACATGGCTCTGGATCACCCCTCCCTTGGGGTAGACGATGAACCCAACTTGCTGTTTATAGTCGTCCGGCGTCAGGAACGTGGTGCGGCCCGGCTCGTATGCCGCCCGGAGAATCAACGCCAACGGTTCCATCTTGTTGGGTACCCACTCGATCAGTTGTGTACTCATTGTCCGGTGCTTTCCTCGTTCAGTCGTTTGACGTCAGCCCGCACGCACCTGCCGCTTCTGGAGTGCCGGGATCAAAGAAGGCGTCAGCGAGGTGTAATGCTTACCCACGCTCTCGCCATAGGACAGCAGATGCTCCAGGCTGATACAGTGCTGGTCGTAATAGTCCTGGAAGTTGACCCCAGCAAAGTACCCGGGATGGCCCTGCTCCAGCGTCTCCATGAGATCCACGTACTGAGACGCGGGATCATGGTTCCAGAATCGCTGAGATGATTTGGACCGGCCGTCGGCCGCCGCGATCACCACGTCGTCGGCCAAGGTGGAGCCCAGCGGAACGAGCAGTTGCTGGAGGATCGTTCTGGCGTGGTGACTCCCTTTGCCTGAACTGACGCAGAACTCCCGCGCCAAGTCGAGGTTCGGCACTGCCTGGCCGTAGGCATATGGGATGGCCAGCAGCCGGTCCTCAAGCTCCGGGTAATTGGCCAACAACAACGGTGCGCAGATGTCGGGGACCACAAACCAAGCGTCCCATACCTGCACCGCACGCCGCAGGTCGCGGCGGAACGCGTCCGCATAGCGAGTGCATCCGAAGTAGTACGCGGAGTCCGCAGCCACAATGAAATGGGGGCGAATGTGCGCCAGGAGCTGGTCGTTCTTAACGATGGTATTGCAGACGACCCGGGCACCGTCCGAGAAGTCGTGGCTCATAACGGATTGCAGCGACGGGCCCGTCGCGAACACGTAAGCCCTCTTGAACCGTAATCGCAGGTCTGCAACCGCGGCATGGAACCTCCCTGCTGAGGATTCCACCAGGGAGTGTGCATCCGCAGCTGGCAACATCCGATGCAGCAGGCTAGCGTAGTGCACCGCCTCATCGAACCTCGGAGCCTGCCGATCTACCAGGCTGAAGCGAGAGCTCGAGGCCGGAGAGAACAAGGGAAAGAGCTTGGCCGCCCACGCCCCCGGACTGCGCCAGAACAGGATGTTCCGAGAGCGCCGAAGCAGGGCGACGTGACCGGAGCGATTCGCTACCCGCACGAAGCGGAAGTGCCGGATATCGGGCGCAAGCTCCGGCATGTATGTCGGGCGCAGCTTCTCAAGTTCATCCCGGGTTGGCGGCGACAATCGAGGGCCGATAGGGAAGACGACTTCGCAGCCGGACCTGACGGGGATATACCAGGAGGCCCGATAACACTGATCAACCAGATCCGGCAGTGCCTCGAAAACAGGATGATAGGCGACGCGCCAAGGCCAGGCAAGCTTCGCCTCAGGCGTCAACAGCGCGTTCACCACCAGCGAACTGGCTCTCCGACGCAGTCTGCCTTTGATCGTCATATTCCGCAGCTCAGGAACCGCGCAGCGGTAGGGAGGCTCACGGTTTCTCCAGGGTTAGGCACACAGCCCCGTGGCGGGTGGCCCAATCCTTACCCACCCGCTGCTGGCAACGAACGACCCGAGTCCGCGCAACGTGCCGCCGGAAACCCGCTCCAGCCGGGCCAACCACAGAACGATCCGATCATGCCGGCCTTCATACGGTTCCTGAAGCGCCGACCAGTCCAGGACCCTCATCGCTGTATGCGAGAGGAGACGACTGTGAACGGCACCGTAGTCGTACCAGCGCGCAAAGAACACCTTGCCGTCTCGGCGCACCTGATGACCGTACGGGTCGTTGCTCAGCCATTCCTCGAAGTACTTGGCCGTGTACGGCAGCGTTATGCAGGCCCTCCCTCCGGGCACGAGCACCCGCTCGATCTCCCGCACTGGAGCGATGTCACCGTCGTTCCCGAAATGCTCGATCGCCGACATCGAGATCACCGCGTCGAACATCAGTCGTCGAAGGGGAGGCAGGTCGCATCGGCCCGAGTGAACCGTACGTTATGCAGATTCAATGTGCCCGCTGACCCGGAAGGAATATATACCTTCTCCTCCTCGTTGATACTCAGATACGTGACGTCGGAGGAGGGGAAGCGATCTCCCAGGGACAAGCACCCCAGACTCTGAGACGCCAGATCCAGAATCCGCTTGTGACTGGCATCACCCAGTTGTCGAAACACGTAGTCGAACTGAGGGTACCGACCCAATTCAACCGGCGCAAGAATGTTGAGGAGCCGAGCCCGCCTCAGACCGTCGCGGCGGACGGCGTTCGCCACCAGCCGCTCATGGAACCGGACCAGGGGACCTCGATAGGCGTAGCTGAAGCGACCCAACACGGCAGCCGCGAACGCCTTGAACGCACTAGCGAGGCCACGGGCGTAGCGCGTCAAGGTCACCGGAGGCACCCCTACCGCGCAACGACTGGGTCGTGTAAACGGACGCCGATGCCGCCGTCCACGTGCACGAGGGCACCCGTCATGAAGCTGGCCTGCGGACTGGCTAGGAACAGGATGACCGCCGCAACCTCCTCCGGCTGTGCAATCCTCCCCAAGGGGTGATAGTCGCCCAGGCGCCGCATGCGCTCCAGATCTCCTAGAAAGCCCGCGCGCAACATCGGTGTATCGGTGGCTGCGGGAATAACCGCGTTCACGCGCACCAGGGGCCCCAACTCTACCGCTAGCGCCTGGGTCAACGCCACCAGCGCCCCCTTGCTGGTCGCGTAGACTGCGAAGCCCGGTTTGGTCGCCCGCGCATGGATGCTAGCGACGTTGACCACGCTGCCACGCGACTCCCGCAGAGCCGGCAAGAACCGCTGAATGAACAAGAACGGAGCCAGCAGGTTCGTCTGCAGGGTCACAGCCCAATCTTGCTGGCTTATCTGTTCGATCGGCTTAACGTTCTGTACAGCCGCGTTGTTGACCAGGGCGTCCAGGCGTCCCTCTCTGGCCATGACGTGCTCATGGATCGCCTCGATGGACTGCGGATCGGCGATGTCCACCTGGACCGTGTGCCCCAGGCCGGTGTACTCATTGATAGGTTGCCGGTCCACGCCGACCACCCTCCATCCGGCTTCGCTGAACGCCCTGGCCGTTGCATGGCCGATGCCGCCGGCGGCCCCGGTCACCACCGCAACACGATTCACGCTTGAGTTCCTTTCAGGACCTCCAACAGTCTGTCAATAGTGCTCTGATGGACGCGTTCCCATGCCTCGGGACTGCTGTTGGCGTTGTGCGGGGCGAGGAGAACGTTGTCCATGCGGCGCAGCGGGCTATCCGCTGGCAGGGGTTCGACCTCGAACACGTCCAGCGCCGCGCCAGAGATTCGTCCCGACTCGAGTGCGCGCAGCAGCGCGGCTTCTTCGATGATGGACCCTCTGGCAGTATTGATGATGACCGCGCCGAGCTTCATCAACGCAAACTGTGAGTCGCCCATCAGATGAAAGCTCGTCGGGTTGAGGTCGCAGTTGAGGCTCACGAAGTCTGCTTGGGCGAGCAGGGTCTCCTTCGAGACCATCGTAATGCCCGTCTTGGCCACGAAGCTGGCGGGCATTTCCACCAGGTCATTACCCAACACCCGCATCCCAGTCGCCACCGCACGCCGCACGACTGTCTTCCCCACGTTCCCGACGCCAATGACACCCAGCGTGCATTCCCGCAAAGCGCGAGCGGGCAGCTTCTCCCATACCCCCCGCTTCATCATGCGGTCCATGAAAGGCAGCTGGCGCGCGAAGCACAGGATGTAGCCCAACACAGAGTCGGCCACAGGCTCGCTAAACGCATTTGGCGTATTGCGCAGGGCAATGCCCAACCGCCGACACGCAACAGCGTCAATTGAGTCGATGCCCGTACCCCACTTGCAGATCACACGTAACTTCGACGCGGCCTCGAGGACCCGTTCGGTGAAGCGATCGTCGCCGCAAATGACCCCGTCCACGTCGCCGATCCACCGAAGGAGGTCGGCCTCGTCGAGGCGCTCGTTGACCGGCGGCAGCACCAACTCGATATCGCTCACCGCAAACAGCGGCCGGTACCGATCCACCACACGCTGCATGTAGGGTGCGGACACAAGGACCTTCCAGCGCATCAGTCTCTCCGTCTCGCTTCCTTCACGAGGACCGTAGCTCGCAGGTTGTAAAGGAACTCAGCTATCTGGAAGTCCAGCTCCTCGTCGATGTCCCATGCCTCGAGGCGATCGATCTCAAACATGAATGGCCGTCCACCTAGCCGATTCCGCCGCCGCTCCAGCGTAGCCCTCGCAAAAATGTAAAGGCTGGAGTTCTCTTCGTAAATCGGTGGGAGATCCTGCGTGCGTAGCAGCACCGAAGGATCGTGGTTGACGGCCTCCCCGTGCGCGTCCCACAGGCGCGCCTGGAGGCGGGTCACCCCGAAAAGCGAATCGTAGGCGGGATGGAGGGTTAGGAACTCGCCGATGGCGCGGCTGATCGTCTCCGCGCGAAGTAGCGGATTAGTGCTATGCGTCTGGAGAAAGACGTCCGCATCAACTTGGGCTATGTCGTGCAACAGCACGTCGTTCGTGGGGATCATGCCACCGCGAAGGTGAGCCGGGCGCTCGATGACCCGCACACTGGGATAGTGCAACCGGGCGTCCTCGAGAATGACCGGGCTGTCCGTGTCGATCACGACCTCGTCGATCTCACGGCACGCCAGCAAGCTGTCTAGGATATGGTGATAGAGCGGCCGACCGGCGAACGATCGGTAGTTCTTGCCGGGGATCCGCTCACTCTGATGGCGCATGGGCACAAGGGCGGCAAGCTTCGGCGTCATCATGGCAAGGCGCGTAGAATGGCGCGTGCCGGTGCTCCTTCACTTCCGGCCAGGTTCAGTGGCAGGCAGATCAGCTCGTAGGTGCCCGGAGGAACGGCAGCCAGGTTCGCACCCTCTAGCAGCAGGATCCCACTCCGCAGAAGAACCAGATGCGTCTCCGGAGTGGGATCCTGAAACCGCTGGACCGAAAGATAATCCACTCCCACCAGGCGGACGCCACGATCGACGATCCATCGTGCCGCGTCGGCCGTGAGCGCTACAAAATCCGTAATGAACCGGGTGGCCCGTCTCGTCCACTGCTCGGAATTGACGGTGCGAATGAGCAGGCGACGTAGATCCCGTGGCAGCGCCTGCCCTTCAAGATCGTCAGCTGTGATCGGATCTACATGAAGGAGATGGATCACGTGGCAAATGCCGATCAGATCGCCCAGGTCGAGCCTGTCCACGCCCGCCCCATCCACCAGAGAATGCAGCGGCGCATCCACATGGGTGCCCGTGTGGACGTCCAACGTCAGGTGCGATACGTTCGCAGGATCACCCCGTGCGAGGCTCAGCGCGCGCTCCAACCTGGGCGCAACGCTGCCCGGCCAGACAGGCATGTCAGGCCGAATCTGGACCGAGATATCGTAGATCCTAAGACCCAGGGGGCCGAGCATCAGCTTCGGCGTAGTCGATCCGCCGCTGCGCCGGGTGAGGGGCCAATCCGACGAGGGCCCGTTTCCCCTTGCGGTCCCGTGGATAGTAGAAGGTCTGGCGCAGACCGGAAGAGACGAGCTGACTGTGAGCGAAGCCGCGGTAGGTACCCCAGAACTGCATCAGCCTGAAGAGGGCGATGTCCGGCCATTCCCGCCACCGCACCCGATCGTACACTGCGTGGAGGTAGTCGCTGAACATGTTTGAAAGCCACAAACGCACGAAGTCAAACAACGTGAAACGCTCCCCCGGGAAGATGCGCCTTAGCGCCATCGCCTCGCGCAGGTACCGGTGGTATACACGCCGGTACGATTCGTCGTGAACGTGGGCGACCTCCGCTTCAGCCACGTAGGCGATCCGATACCCGGCTCGCTTCACCCGCCGCGCCCACTCCAGATCCTCCAGGCCTGTCAGCTCCTCGTCATAACTGAAACGTTCCCATATGCCACGACGGATGGCTGCATTTGCGTTGTTGCAAAAAGCGGTTGGCCGATTCAGGTCCGACGCGGGCGGGAACCAGTGGGCAAAAACCTGCCGCTCCGCATAGCGCGTGCGGTCATCGCCGCACTGTCTCCCGTACGTGAGCGCCACGCGCGGATCAGCGAACGGGGCGAGGAGCCGCTCAATCCAGTCGTCGTAGAGCGGATAGACGTGCGCGCTCGCGATGACGATGTAGTCGCCGCCCGCCGCTGCGCATCCGAAGTTCAGTGATCGACCAAACGAGAACTCCTGGGGCGGCACCGTAACAACCTTGGCCGGGTACTGCGCCACGACCGCCAGGGTCCCGTCCGTGGAGCCCGAGTCCACCACGATGATCTCCACATCCCGGACGGTCTGTCGGCTAATGCCTTGCAACAGACGACCGATATGGTCTTCTTCATTGTAGCAGCGAATGACGACGGAAACGGCGCTCAAATCAAGCCCTCCGGGCAGCCCAGCGGCCGACCCCGTCTCCATCGCATTCGACTAGTCGGCTCCTGGACCCCAGCATCAAGCACGGAGCATGTAGGGTCGCGCTTGTGGTAACCCCTACGTGTAGGTACCGCCGAGACCCACCGAATACGCCGGCTGTGCGCTGCGGACAGCAATCTCCGTCCCAAACCTGCGGCACGGAGCCTCGGCCAGCTGGCCGACGGGCTCTACCGTGAGAACCCAGGCCCCAGGCACAAACGCGTGCCGTGCAAAGTAGCCTTCACGCGCCCCCGCGTCCACCACCCATTGACCCAGCTGGATCACTAGCTCGCCGACAGAGGCATGGGGTTTGATGTCAGACGGGAACGCCTCGCGATGCAGGGACGGGAGCATGTGGCTGCCCTACTCCGCCGGCCGGCTGCACTGCTAGCCCCGGATCCGGTAGGTCGGCCACCGGTCTGCGCGACTGATGTCAACTAGGGCCTCGATATCCCATATCCCTTCACGCAGAGAGATCAGGTTATCGCCGACCCTGGAACGGTACCGGAAGCTGCTGAACTGCGACAGCCTGCCACGCCGCATTACGAAGCCCCGTGTCTTGGCAGACCAACGGGTGATCTTGCTCGCGCCCCGCACGCTCCCACTGCTTCACGCCGAGCTTAGCTTAAGAGACAGATGGCGCTCGAAGTAGGCCCGGGTCTCGGGCCGCCTCAAGAACTCCGAAAGCCGAAATAGGGCCACGGCTCCGTCCGACAGGTCGGACTGCTCGAAGATCGGAGCGACATTAAGATACTCCCGCGGATCGAAATGGAACGATGCATAGCACGCTGCCAACACCTGCTGATCGTCGTTTACCGGCGGCAGAGAGTCGATTGACAGAAGCACTCGTTCGTAGTCCGAGACCGAGAGGCAATCGTGGGTGAACCCGTAGCCGGAATGAATCCCAGCGTTCACGCTGACGCATGGAACGCGAAATGCGGGCAGCTCCATGCTCACAGTGCCTCCGGCAGTGATCCCGGCATGTAATAGTTCGCACATATCGTAAAGCGTAAATGGCGCCGTCGCATCGATCAGGCGGACGTGCGAACGGGGGTCTTCATCCATCAGGGACTCGAGTAGCACCGTAGTGTTGTAAGCCGGGTTCACGCCGAACCGTGCCTCGGACGGATGAATCTTGAACGCCCACACGACGCGATCGTTCTTGACTGCGGTCTTATAGGTGAACGTCAACCAGTCCTCGAAGCTTGCGAAGAGATTCCTGCCATAGGTCGCGCTCGAGTCCCAACACAGATGCGTGAACACACCCACAACCTTGGATCGCTCCTCTATGCGCAAGTGGTCGCGGATCGCCGCGGTGGCCATGCCGGTCCGCCCAGCCCGCCTCCTCTCTTCCAGGTAGCGCTGGCCCCTGGCGCGGCGCTCCTCGAACCCCTCCCGATGCGCCAAGAAACTGCGAAACTGGGACTCGGAGGGCGCACGGCCATCGCGCATCAGATCACTTGTCTTTCGCCTGACCTGGACCGCCACATGATCCACGCCCGAGCCGAGATGCTCCGTATGCAACTGGTGAATCACCGGGATTCCACGGCGCAATGCCACGTGGCAGAAGGGTGCCCACGACACGTAGCTCATTTCGTTAGAGAGGACAGCCTGAAAGTCGTTCGCCGCGAAAATGTGCTCGGCAACCAGCACGTTCATTACAGCGGCCCTGAGAAATTCGTATGCCAACGAACCCGGCTCAAACCGCACTTCGGGGACGCGACCAACGTACGTCTGCCGCTGAAACGTCTCCACGGCGATCTGACCGACTGGATAGTCCCGGAACATGGCGGATCGGTAGTCGTCCCACCCTAACCTCACCGGGAATCCCCCAAGGAATGCCACGACGTCGCGCTTGTCGGCCCCCTGAACATAGTCGGTTTCGAAGATCAAGCGGTCACAAAAAGTTCCTACGCGTGCTATGAGCCGGTTAGTGCAGGCGCGGCACATGAGCCGCTGGCGTACGCTATTGCTCAGCTTCCGGTTCACCGATACGGGAGGCGCAAAACTGCAGCCCAGCGTTACACGATTGCACACCAGCGCCGCTGTACGGTAGCCCGCGTACTTCCTCAGGTACGAAGACACGATTTCATAGTTGTTGTAGTGCCGGGCCAGCGAGTAACCGGGATGGATCAGCAGGATCTCGCCCGTCCCAGCCGCGCGCTCGTCCGGAAGGAACCCGCCCCGCGTCCCTCGGTTACCCGCACTGGGCCGTAAGGCAAGGCTTCCGGCTACGATGGTCCGAAGCCATCGCAGTTCCTGGCGAACCCCTCTTAGCCAGCCACGCAAGCGTCTCAGGCGGGGCCGCGGCCACAGGCCATCTTCGCACCGTCTCTGGTTCACTATTGAACCCCCCAGCTAATTCTGACCTGCTGGAGCCGCGAAGGCAAAGACCGCGCCACTGCCAGAACCCGCCGACGTTCGGCGGCGGTCAGCAACAGCACAAAGGCCGCAGCCATCTGAATCGTCCATAATCCGGCAGAGAAGAGGATCAACGACATCCAGGTGTCTGGGTCGAGCTCGCGCTCCGCTAAGGCACCGAGCAACATCAGCGAGCAGAACACGCCCAGCGTACGGGCGGTCATCATCACCACCGCGCGCAGATTGACTTCTGCAATTCTGCAGTAGATCACGAACGACAGCGGCATCGGTAGGAAGTCCGTCAGGAAAGTGCCGATGATGACCCCGGGGAAACCCAACCAGAGCGTCAACGCGATCGAAAGGAAGAAATTCGACAGCGACAGTACCGTGTGAAATGTGTTGAGCGCCTTGAGCTTGCTTCGCCCCTCGCCGATGATGCCCACCACCGCTTGCTGGATGGCGTACAGTTGGGTTACGAGGAACAGCTGTGCCCACACCGCGTACCGCGCGAGGCTCTCCCCGACCCACAGCGTGAAGAACGGCTTGCATACCACGATCGCCGTCACCACCAAAGGGACAAAGGCAATGCTCAGCAACCGAGAGCGCCGCACCGCCATATCCTCGATCAGGGCCATGTCGTTGACCCGGTCCGCCGCGAAAATCAGGGGCCGGATGGCACCGGTGAACATTGCCCTGATTGCGCGCAACTGATAAAACGGCTTCGAGATAACGTTGTAGATGCCCACTTCAACGGCGGAAAGGACCGAACCTAAGATCAGGTTGTCGCCGGTGTAGGCCAGCATGGACAGCACGTTCGCGTAGACCAGGCCCGCCCCAAACTTCAGCATGCGCTTGGCACAGGACCAGCTTACGTCTCCGGCTCTAAAGGCGTAGTACGGGAGGTACCTCCGCACTACGACCCACCACAGCAACGCAGACAACATGACGCCAATAGAGTTCGAGACGATGAACAGAAGCTCAATGCTCCACCCCAACCATACGCCGACCAGCAGGGCCAGGCTGCTCAAGATCGCCGACAACCCCCCGATGACGCTCAGGGGCACGTACTCGTTGAGTCCCTGAGCCACCGGCTCGCCCGTGCGCACCACCGACGTCACGAGTGAAAAGACACCTGCAATGCGCAGTAGGTGGATTGCCGAATCGCGCTGCGCCGCGCTGACTTTGAAGGCGCTCACCAGTGCCGGGGCCAGGAGGACTAGCGCGAGGCAGATGACCGCCCCCACGGCTGCCATTGTGACCAGGCTCGTGCTGACGACCTGCCGCATCTCGACTTGGTCGTCCATTGCTAGCGCGCCAGCCACGTACTTCGTGATCGCACCGCTGCTCATCCCCAGATCGAGTAGTCCGAGATAACCCACGACCACGCCGGCGAGCGCCCAGACGCCGTACAGCTCGATGCCGAGGCGACGAACGAAAAGTGGAACGACGACAAAGCCGATCACGACACCGAACAGCTTGAAGACGACGTTGAACGTCGTGTTTACGGCAAACTTGCGGTTGGTCATTCGATCGGGCGGTGGAGGTGCAGTGCGTTCATGCCGGCGTGCAACGTCGCGCCCTCGCCGCGAGCATCCGAGCGCAGCGAGAGGGGCAGACGTCCTGCGCTTCGCTCCCGAGGGCCGAACGGCAGAGGGGTGCCGACCAACGACAACAGCGTAGAACGGGGCATCGTCAGTTCCGCCGCGCTTCGAGTGTTACGGGACCGACAGGGCGGTGCGTCCCACCGCTACCGGACTCGGAAGATGGGCTGCAGCTCTTCGCCCCGCAGGAGGGCTTTGAGGTTACCCGACCGCAGACCCTCGGCCACCAGACAACACGCGGCGTCATACGCGGCGCCGATCAACGTCACATCCTGCTCGGTATGCGCAAAGCAGATGTTCTGCGAGCCCGCGGTCAACACGCCGCGCTCCAGCACCTCTTGAAGGAACAACGACTTGATGGCCCACAGGGACGCGCCCGGCGCGTCCCTGAACTGGAGGTGGGACCAGCATGGCTTCCCTGCCAGCGCGATCACGTCGCCGAGCCCATAGGCGCTGATCGCCCGCCCGGCAGCATCCATCACAGCCTGCCCTCGCTCCCACAGCGTGCGGATCACCGGCTCGCGGCGCATCTTGCGAATGGTGGCCAGCGCAGCGGCGATCGACAGCGCCTCACCGCCGAAGGTGAAGGAAAAGAAGATCTCGTCCACAACCTTCATGAGATCCCGCCGCCCAACAAGCGCGGCGATTGGCATGCCGTTCGCCATGCTCTTCCCGAAGGTCGCCAGATCCGGCGTCACGCCGAACAGCGTCTGCGCTCCGCCCAGATGGAACCGAAACCCGGTGATGATCTCGTCGAAGATGAACAGCGCGCCGTGTGCGTGCGCCAGGTCGCGCACCCCTGCCAGGAACCCGGGGGCCGGCTCGGCGAAATTCATGGGCTCCATGATCACAGCAGCAAACTCGCCTGGATGTGCCTTCAGCACCTGCTCCAGAGAATCGAGATCGTTGTACGTGAACGGGTGGGTGAGTCTCCGTACCGCCTGCGGAA
>Ga0209342_10002606_pt1 | contig 19198 bp, 19 predicted proteins | sample RifCSP16_2_FD_184023 | JGI IMG/M metagenome (GOLD analysis project Ga0209342, IMG submission 184023) | Soil microbial communities from Rifle, Colorado - Rifle CSP2_sed 16_2 (SPAdes) (version 2) | ecosystem: Environmental > Terrestrial > Deep subsurface > Rock core/Sediment | place: Rifle... | reverse complement strand
GCCGGGTCTTTTGCCCCTCCCCCTGCCCCTCGCGAAGCAGCCCTGTGGGCCTCCCCGCAGGCTCCTCCCAGCTCTCGAGCTCGAAGGGCGGGGAGGGGGATGACAAGTATGAAGGGTAGGGGGCGGCGGAGCCCGCCCCCTACCCTTCATGAAACCTCCCTCCCCCTGCCTCTCGACAGCTCCCGCGTCGCTCGTCTCATGCAGGGGAGGGGAGGGTGGGGGTTGAAACTCGCTCCCAACGCGCGGACTCATCGAGGCAGTGGGGTATACCGCTGCGCAGCCGAAGCGCCCCGTCTTGACTTGCCCTCCGGCGCGTGATAGCATCCGCTCCGTGCTGGACGCAGTCTGAACGAGGCAAGGTAGGCCAACCGCCCGCTCGTCCCGGGGCGGTTTTCTCTTTGTCCGTCAGGCGGCCCCGACACGATCTCGTCCAGGAGGCAGGAGCAGAAATGACCGATCGATTTCGTGGAACAGTGAAGTGGTTCAATGCGGTCAAGGGATACGGTTTCATTGGCCGCGAAGACGGCGAAGACGTCTTCGTCCACTTCTCCGCCATCCAGGCGGAAGGCTACCGCAAGCTGGAGGAAGGCCAGCAGGTCGAGTTCAGCGTCGAGTCTGGACCGAAGGGCCTGCAGGCGGCGAACGTCGTTCTCGTCTGATCCCCTGCGATCCCGCCGCGCCCCGTCCTGCGATTGCGCTCAGGACGGGGCGTCTATTTTCCACCCCGTTTCGCACCCGCCGCTCCTGTGCTATCATGCCCGACGATGACCCTTTCGCCCGAAACCAGCCCGCTGCGCATGCTGCAACTCGAGGTAACGCGCCTGAAGGACGAGAACCGTGAGCTGCGCTCCGAGCTGGCGGTGCTGCACTCCTCGGTCCGCGCCTTGAGCGCCCTGCAGGACCTGATTCAGCGCCTGACGCCGACGACGGATGTGCTGGCCCTGCTCGGAGACCTGCTGGCCTCGGTGCTCACCGTCGTCGGCGCCACCGACGGCTCGCTGATGCTGGTCGACGAGGAGACCAAAGAGCTGGTTTTCGCCGTGGTGCACGGCCAGGCCAAACAGCGCCTGACCGGCTATCGCCTCTCGCACGGATCGGGCATCGCCGGTTGGGTCGCCTCCCACCGCCAGCCCCAGATCGTCCAGGACGTTCACCACGACACGCGCTTCTCGCCCTTGGTGGACGAGACCTTCGACTTCGAGACGCGCTCGCTGGTGGCGATCCCGCTGCTCGATGGGGATCGCGTGCTGGGGGTGATCGAGGCCCTCAACAAGACTTCGGAGCGGGCCTTCACTCAGGTTGACCATGACCTGCTGGGCGTCGTCGCCCAACTGGCGGCGACGGCGCTGGTGCGGGCCGAGACCATCACCGGCGAAGGCCCCAGCGTCAAGAAGTAGAGTCCCGCTCCTGTAGCGACGACCCCTCACCGGGTGAGGGGCAAGGCCTCCGTCGTCGCTCGAGCTCGTCGCGCGGGGGCGGCACTTCCCTCGGCTTGAATTCCGCGTCAACTTCGCAGCTTCGCACCGAGGCTGGTCTTGAGATGAGCGATCAGCCGCTCCCGCACCTGCCGTACTTCGGTGTCGGTGAGCGTGCGGTCCGGCGCCTGGTAGGTGAGGCCGTAGGCCAGGCTCTTGCGCCCGGGCTCGATCGACTCGCCCTGGTATTGATCAAACAAGCGCACCTCGGCCAGCAGTTCGCCTCCGGCCAGGCGCAACTCGGCCTCGACGCGCTCCGCCGGGAGGTCCTGGTCGACGAGAAAGGCCAGATCCTCCAGCACCGGAGGATAGGCCGGCACCGGCGTGATCGTCCGCTGCAACGGTCGCGCCGACAGGATGACGTCCATGTCCATCTCGACCCCCACCACCGCCGTCGAAGGAAAATCGAAGCGCCGGCGCACGATCGGATGGATCTCGCCGAAAACGCCGGCCGGCTGTCCGCCCAGGGCGACTTCGGCGCACTTTCCCGGATGGAAGGATGGATGGGCGGCGGGCGTGAAGCGCGGCGCAGGCAGGTGGAGCGCCGCCGCCAACCCCTCGATCACACCTTTGAGGTCATAGAAGTCCATCGGCGTCTCGTCGGCCGGCTGCCAGCCGCGAGGCGCCCGCGGCCCGGTGAGGACCACCACCAGGCGCGTTGATTCGCGCGGCAGCGCCGCGCCCGTCTGGGGCTCGAAGACCGGCCCGAGCTCGAACAGCGCCTGGCGCGGTCGCTGGCGGGCGTTGCGCTCGACGATCTCCAGGACCGACGGCAGCAGGTGGCGGCGCAGGACGGTGCGATCGCTGGCGATGGGGTTGGCCAACACGACGTGCGCCTCGTCGGTCGGCGCCTCCAGCAGATGACGCCGATCGCCCTCGGGGCTGGTCATGCGATAGGTGACGACTTCCTGGAGCCCCATCCCGGCCAGCGTCCGACGCACTTCGTCTTCGGCCTCGGCCTGGGGATGCCCGACTTGCGCCGGCAATGAGTCGGCGATGAGCGTCTCGGGAATGCGATCGTAGCCGTACAGACGGGCGATCTCCTCGATCACATCGGCCACGCCCACCAGGCCGACGCCGATGTCAAGGCGGTGATCCGGCGCCGTAACTCGCAGCCCGCCGTCCAGAAGCTCGACGTCGAACTCGAGTCGGCGCAGGTCGCCGGCCATCTGCTCCACGTCGAGGCGGACCCCCAGCGCCCGCTCGACGTCGCCGGCGGTCAGGGTCACGACGGAAGGAGCCGGCGGCTGCGGGTACTCGTCGACCAGGCCTTCGGCGATGGCGCCGCCGCCCAGGAGCGCCATCAGGCTCAGCCCGCGGCGCACCCCGCGCTCGGCCATCGCCGGATGGACTCCGCGCGAGAAGCGGTAAGCCGCCTCCGACGACAGGCGCTGCGCCGCCAGCGTGCGGCGGATGTTGGTGATGTCCCAGGCGGCGCCTTCGAGCAGCACGCTGCGCGTCTCCGCTCCGACTTCCGTTTCGGCCCCGCCCATCACGCCGGCGATCGACAGCGCGCCGGCCGAGTCGCACACCAGCACGGTGAACTCGTCGAGCGGGCGATCGACGCCGTCCAGCGTCGTCAACCGTTCGCCGGGGCGGGCGCGGCGCGTCGAGAGGCGCGGCGCGGCGCCGCCGGCGCGCCGCTGCAGCGCGTCGAAGTCGAAGGCGTGCAGCGGCTGCCCGATCTCGAGCATGACGTAGTTGGTGGCGTCGACGATGTTGTTGATCGGCCGCATCCCGGCCAGGCGCAGACGCCGCTGGACGGCGTACGGACTCGGCCGGATGGTGAGGCCCTCGATCAGGCCGAGCACGAAGCGCGGGTTGAGCTCCGGCTCAGCGATCGACAGGGACAACCGGCCGGCGACGGCCGGCCCGGCCCAGGCGACGTCGTACGACGGCGGGCGGAGAGCCGCGCCGGTGAGCGCCGCCACTTCGCGGGCGATGCCCAGGATGCTGGCGTTGCGCGCCATGTTGGGCGTCAGGGCGATATCGAAGACGGCGTCGCCCATGTAGTCCGCCAGCGGGCGGCCCACCGGCGCGTCGTCGTCGAGCAGGATGACGCCTTCGTGATCGTCCGAGATCCCCAGCTCCTTCTCCGAGCAGGCCATCGAATACGAGTCGACGCCGCGGATCTTGGCCCGCTTCAGGGTCATACGTTCCCAGCCGGGCTGGTGCCCGTCGAACAACTCGGCCCCTTCGCGGGCATAGGCGACCTTGAGCGGCTCCGCCAGCAGACCCTGACCCTTAAAGGCGAACAGGTTCGGGGCGCCGGTCAGCACGATTTGTTCCTGGGTCCCGTCGTCGAGCCGGCACAGCACCAGCCGATCGGCGTTCGGATGGGGCATCACTTCCCACACCGCGCCGACGACGATCTTCTCGGGGTCCCAGGTCAGTCCGGTGACCTTCAGCCGCGGCGCCTCCGCCGGGAGGGCCAGCCCGGCCAGGTGCACCGATTCGACCTCCAGGCCGGCCAACGTCAGCCGCTCCGCCAGCTCGGGGATGGCGAGGTCGATATCGACGAAGTCGCGCAGCCAGGAGAGAGGGACTCTCATGCCTGACCCTCCGGTCCGGACGGCGGACGGCTCGACCAGGACGACGCCGCCCGGCCGAGTTCCTCGTTCATCTTGCGCAAGATCGCCGTCAGGTCCTGGCGGACCTTCGACTCCACCTCGCCCGATCGCACCCGCTCGGAGAATTCGCGGGCCTCTTGCTTCATCTGTTGCCCGGTCTCGCTTTCGGAGAAATCGCGCGCGGCCTGGCCCAGCGACTCGGCCAGCGCCCCGATGCCCGTTTCGATCTCCCGCTGCAGCCGTCGTCGGTCGTCGCTGTCCCAGGCCGCTTGAAACACGCTGCGCAGGTTCTCCCCCAAGGCGCGCAGTTCGTCGGAAAGCTCTCCGGTCGGTTGCGGATCCTGGTTCACATCAACCTCCCTCAGAATTGCTCGAGGAAACGAAGATCGTTTCCCCAGAAGTAGCGGATGTCTTCGATGCGATGCTTGAGCATGGTCAGGCGTTCCGGCCCCAATCCGAAGGCGAACCCGGAGTGGCGCGCCGGATCGTAGCCGCCGTTGACCAGCACCGTCGGATGGACCATGCCGCAGCCGAGCACCTCCAGCCAGCCGCTGCCCTTGCAGACGGTGCATCCGATGCCGCCGCAGACGAAGCACTCGATGTCCAACTCGGCCGACGGCTCGGTGAAGGGGAAGTGCGACGCCCGGAAGCGGGTGGCCACCTGCGCGCCGAATAAGCGGCGGGCGAAGGCCGTCAGCGTCCCCTTGAGGTCGGCCAACGTGATCCGCTCTCCGACGGCCAGCCCCTCCACCTGGTTGAACTGGATCTCGGAGCGGGCCGTCACCTGCTCGTAGCGGTAGCACATGCCTGGCAGCACCACCCGGATCGGAGCCGGGGCGCGCTGGCGCATGACGTGGATCTGCCCCGGCGAGGTGTGCGTCCGCAGCAGCACCTGAGGATCGGTGGTGTAGAAGGTGTCCACCTGGTCGCGCGCCGGATGATGCGGCGGCATGTTGAGCAGGCCGAAATTGAACTCGTCGGTCTCGACCTCGCGCGACAGATAGACCTGGAAGCCCATCTCCGCCCAGATCTGGACGATCTGGCGAATCATCCAAGTGGCCGGGTGGATCCGGCCGCGCGCCAGCGGTCGACCCGGCAGGGTGACGTCGATCGCCTCTTCCCGCAAATGCCCTGCGAGCAGGGCGCCTTCGATCGCCTCGCGGCGCGCGGCAAAAGCCGTCTCCAGATGAGTCTTGACCTCGTTCGCCCGCCGACCGGCCTCGGCCCGCTCGGCCTTGGGAAGATCGACCAGATGCTCCAGGGCGCGGTTCATCTCGCCGTTGCGCCCCAGGAAAGCCTGCGCCCGCGCAGCCAGTCCATCCGCATCGTCCAGGCCGTCCAATCCGTCCAGGGCGCGGCGCTCGATCTCCTCCAGCTGTCTGTCCAGCTCGTCCTTCGTCATCGGTCCGGCCTTTGGTCCTCGCGTCGTGGCCATCCGGCCCTCCCAAATGAAAAAGCTCCCGCCCCATCAGGGACGGGAGCTTCATTCCCGCGGTACCACCCTGGTTCTCCCTCGTCCTTCGACCCTTCGACTTCGCTCAGGGCTCAAGACTCAGGACCACTCTGCGCCGTCCTTCGCCCTTCGACTGCGTTCCACGCCTGTCGGCGTGAAGCTCCGCTCTCGCCGCTTCCGGCGTTCCGTCGGGCAGGACTCAGGACGGCTCCCTATGGCTAACGGGGGGATCCGGCCCGGACTACTTTCTCTTCGTCTTCCCCTTCGACTTCGCTGGCCTTCGGCTAGCTCCGCTCACGCCGCCTCGGCGTCCCGTCGGGGAGGGGAAGGCTTGAGTTTCACCCGGGCAGCTCGGGAGGGAACTTCGGCTGGTTTCGCTCGAGCCGGGGTCTCAGTCATGCCCCGGCCTCCCTGGCGAACCCCACCGGCCTATTTTCCTCCGTCGTCGCCTTTGAACGTTCTGATTTCGTTTATTATCCGCCGAACGACCCGGTTGTCAATGAAGTGCTCGGGCGTAGGCCATTGGATGCATGCTGCGATTCCCCACAGGTTATGGTGGGAAGTGATATCGCCCAATAGGTAGCGCGAAAGGCCTGCTTTCTGCCTCACCCCCTGCCTCCTCTCCGCGGTGATGCGGCTGACCTCTAGAAGGCGACCTGCGGAGAGGGGGTGGAGTCTTTGAGGGGCTGGGGGCTTCGCCCCCGCCCCTCAAAATCCTTCCCCTCCCCCTGCAGGACTCTGTGACGCCGTCATGCGCCCTCAAGTAGGGGAGGGACATGGGGAGGAGGTTCGAAGGACGCATCGGGGGGAAGACGAGACATCTCCAGCGCATCAGATCCGTCACCACGGAGATCAGCCCAGCCTCACGACTCCGCCTCGATCGGCTTCTCCGCACGCGACGTCAGGCTGCGCCACAGAGTCGAACCGTTCACCACCAGGATGCCGGCTCCCACCATGGCCGCCCCGATCAGGAGGCTGAGGGTCACCGGCTCCTGCAGGAAGACGATCCCCAGAACAAGCCCCACGACCGGGAAGACGTACGTCACCATGGTCGCCCGCGTCGGGCCGACGCGATGCAGCAGCGTGAACAGCAGCAGATAGGCGATGCACGATCCGAGCAAGCCGAGCCACACCAGCGCAAACCACGTCAGTCCGCTCGTCGGCACCAGGGCAGGCGCCTCGATGGCGATCGCCCCGGTCCAGATGAACAGATCGGCGACCACCAGCGGCACGAAGGACTGCACCACCGGAGACAGGCCGTGCAGGTTCCTGCGGGCGTAGACGCTGCTGAAGGCATACAGGATGGCCGCCACCAGCACCGCCAGTTGCCCCAGGCCTCCCGCCCGGATCTCGCCCGGCGCCAGCTCGCCCGACATCAGCACGATCACACCCAGGAATCCCAGGATCAGACCGGCGACGCGGGCCGGGGTCATCCGGTCGTCCTTCAGAGCGAAGTGGGCGATGACCATGGCGAAGAGCGGCACCGTGCCGTTGAGGATCGAAGCCACGGCCGAATCGATGCTCTGCTCGCCCCACGAGATCAAGACGAAGGGCAAGGCCGTATTGGTCAGTCCCAGCAGCGCCAGCATCCCGAAGATGCGCCGCCCGCGCGGAAACGCCGGCCGGCGTGCCAAGACGACAAGCGTCAGGCCGGCAATCCCGATGAGCAGCCGCCAGGCGACCAGGGTGAACGGTCCGACGTTTTCCAACGCGATCTTGATCCACAAGAACGACGACCCCCAGATCAAACCGAGCGTCCAAAAGGTCACCCAATCCCGCAGTTTCATTCACACCTCACCGTTGTGGCTCGACTGTTCTTTCCGGCTAGGCCGGGGTTCCTTCGATGGCGCCTTTCAGGTCCGACGTGCAGTGCGCGCAGCGCGACGCCGCCACCGGGATCGGCGACAGACAAAAGGGGCAGGGCCGTGTCGGCGCCGCCTCGGGCTCCGGCCGCGGCACCAGGCGATTGGCGGACTTCACCAGGAAGAACACCGCCAGGGCCACGATGACGAAGTCCACGACGGCGCTCAGGAACAGCCCATAGTTGACGGTCGCCGCTCCGGCCTCGACTGCCTGCGCCAGCGTTGCATGCGACTCGCCGGAGAGATCGAGGAAGAGCTCGGGGATGCTCTGCCGGCCCAGCAGCAGCCCGATCGGCGGCATGAGAACGTCGCTGACGAAGGAATTCACGATCCGGGTGAACCCGGCTCCCAGGATGATTCCGACGGCCAAGTCGAGCGCGTTTCCGCGCAGCGCAAACTGTCTGAATTCCTTGAGCATACATCCCTCCTCTCGGGTACGTGCCGCCGATCCATCAGGGGAGCGCCGCACCTTCCAGCGCCAGCAGCCGCCGCTTGGTGCGCAGTCCACCTCGTCCGGAGTAACCCCCGAGCGACCCGTCGGAGGCGAGCACCCGGTGGCAGGGGACGACGATCGGCACCGGGTTGCTCCCCAGGGCCTGTCCGACGGCACGCGCCGCGCCCGGTTTCCCGATCCGGCGTCCGATGTCGCCGTAGCTGGCCACCTGCCCGCGCGGGACGGAGCGCGCTGCCTCGAGCACGCTGCGCTGGAAAGGGGTCACATGGCGCAGGTCGACCGGCACGCTGAACGACGTCCGCCGGCCGCGCAGGTACTCGTCCAGCTCGCGGCGGACGGCGACGGTGCGCTCGGTCGAACGAACCGGCGTCGAGCGCAGCCGTCGCCCGACCCGACCGGCGAACTCGGCTTCGCTTCCGCCGTAGGTCACCGCCGCCAGACCGTGATCCGTCACGGCGACCCACAGCGGCCCGACGAGCGACGATCCCACCCGGTCATAGTACACGCGCGGGGCACTGTCATTCAACCGATCCTGCAGCCGCTGCTGCGCCCGGCGCCAGGTCTTTGGTTCCGGGCCGGCGGCGAAGGCCGCGTCCAAGGTGGCGGCGAAGATCGGGGTCTCGACGGGAGGGGCAGCGCCGGCCAGCCACCGCTCGAGCTCCTTGTCGGGGAGGTCTTTGTGCTTGGTCATCGAACTTCCTCCGGAAAGGCCTTCTTCAGCTTGACGACGGCCTGGTAGACGTTGGCCCGCGCCGCCTGCGCGTTACCCCCCAGCACCCGGGCGACTTCGTCATAGCTCAGCCCCTGATACCGGCGCAGCAGCAGTGCCTGGCGCTGCTTCGCCGGCAGGGACTCGACCACCCGGCGGACGGCGTCCACTCGATCCCTGTCGGCGACTCCGTCTGGGGCCGCCAGGTCGACGTCGGGCGTTGCGCGCCTTTCCCCTTCCCGGCGCCGGCGTCGCAGCTGCGAGCGGGCGACGTTGCCGGCGACGGCATACAGCCAGGCGCGCGGCTCGAGGATCGACGCGGGGCGGCGATGGCGCAGGACCCTCAGGAAGGTCTCCTGCAGGGCGTCGTCGGCGTCCTGCCCATCGCCCAGCATGCGCCATAGGTAGGCGTGGATCTCCTTTCCATACCTGCCGGCCCAGGCTTCGATCTGATCGGCAGTGGCCACGTTCGAGCGCCCTCCTACGACATATGACTCCGCCGCCCCGGCGGTTGTGAAATCGAAAATCGCGAAGCGGACGAAGCGAGGTCCGGGCGGCTCACCCGATCGGTCGCGGCTCTGTTGGAGAACGCGCCCAGTCCGCCGCGACGGCGCCCGCCGCTCGCAGGCGAGACGAGCGGCCCAGCACCACAAACATCAGCGCCGAGGCCAGCGCCAGCAGGCAGGCGCCATACCACATCGCCACCGGCGCCAGACGGTCGTTGAGCAGTCCTCCCAACACCGGGCCCAGGCCGACGCTGATCGTCCAGGTGAGGCTGTACAACCCCATGTAGCGGCCGCGCATCTCGGGCGGCGCCAGGTTGGCCGTCAGCGTGGTCGAGGTCGGGACCATGATCAGTTCCCCCACCGTCAGGATGACCATGCTCAACCAGAACGCGGTGAACCCCGCACCCAGAGCGACGCTTCCCACCCCGGCGGCATAGAACAGCGAACCCAGCGCCAGCACCGGCAGGGCCGGGCGGCGCGACGTCCAGCGTGTCACGGCGAATTGGCCCAGCACCACCATGGCGGCGTTGGTCGCCAGGATGAAACCGTACTGCCGCTCGACCACGCCGAAGTTCTCCTTGGCGTAGACCGGCAGCAGCGCCATCAGGATGACGTAGGCCATGCCCGACAGGGCATAGACTCCGATGAACTGGACGAACGGGGTATCGCGTAGCACCGGACTGTAGCTGCCGGGCGCGGCGGCGCGAGCGGTCGTCCGGGGCGGCATGGTCTCGCGGGCGCGGAAGAAGAGCAGCCCGGCATAGATGGCACTGGCGCTGGCCGAAGCGTAAAAGGCGATGTCGTAGGAGACGCTGGTGACGAAGCCGCCGATCAGCGGGCCAATGGAAATTCCCAGGTTGGAGATGACTCGAAGCAAGGCGTAGCCGCCGGCGCGTTCCTCAGCCGGGAGCAGATCGGCCACCATCGAGTCGGCTCCTACCCGATAGAGCGGGTTGAACGCGCCCAGGAATGCCATGGCGGCGATCCAAGCCGGCAGCGAGGCGGCCAGGCTCATCCCCACCATCGCTCCGCCCTGCCCCACCAGACTCACCAGCATCACCGGCTTGCGGCCGAAACGGTCGGCCGCCGGACCGGCGATGGCCAACCCGACCAGCCCGGCCGCAGCGTTGACCGTCAGGAGCAGCGCCACTGTCGTCATGGGCAGGTCCAGCTGCTGGCGGACGAAGATCAACAGGAACGGCCAGAACATGCTGGAGGCGGAGGCCACCAGCAGGATCCCCCAGAACAGCAGCCAGAACTGTCCCGGGTAGCGGCCGCGCAGTTCGCGCGCACGCGAGACCCAGGCGCTCAAAGCCTGTCTCCCGTCCGGGGTCGGGGCGCGCGGCGATGCTCCGGCGCCCGGGCGGCCGGCGGCCCTCCTCGAGTGGTCTTCGTCATTGGGTGGAGTCCGCCGTCAGGGGAAGCAGCAGCGCCGGGACGTCGACGATGGTGTCGACGGTCCACTCCGGGAAGACTCGATCCACAAACTCGGCGTTGAACGCCGGATCGGCGTCGGCGCGTACCCAGATCTGGTGCAGGCCGGCGCGCTGGGCTCCGAGGATGTCCTCTCCTAGTAGATCGCCGACCATCACCGCCTCGGTCGGCTCTATCCACCACTGGCGCAGGATCCCCTCGAACAGCGAAGTCGTCGGCTTGCGCACGCCGGCGGCGGCCGAGATGACCACCGGATCGAAGACGACGGGCAGGCGGGCTTGCTCCAGCAGTCGTCCGACATTGTCGACATCGCTGGCATTGGACAGCAGGCCGAGGCGCAGCCCGCGCTGCTCCAGGGCCGACAACGCCTCGTGAACGCCGGGCACCGGCGACCAGCAGGCCTCGCTCGGCGCATACAGCCGTCGCAGCGCCTGAGTCAGGTCTTCGTCCGGCACCTCCGGCAGACCGAGCTGGGTCAGCGCCTCGCGCATGATCTGGCGGGAGGCCCGCTCACGGTGGTCGTGGTGTCGCTCGCGGAAGTTGGTTTGGAAGGCGTGCTGAACCGCCTGGCTGAAGGCCTCCATCTCAAGGGGATACCCGGCCTGCCTCAGCCAGGCCGCCATGTCCTGCCGGCCGCGGCGCAGGACCTCGTCCCAGTCCCCGCGGAACCGGATCAGCGTCGAGCCGAAGTCGAAGATGACTCCGCGGATGGCGGTCATGGTCAATACCCGCGCCGGGGATCGAACTCGTTTAGCAGCGGCTGGTCGGTCAGGTAGCGCTGCAGGTTGATCGTGAACAGGGCCGTGGCCTGTTCGAAGTAGTGATCGGAGGCGCCGCCGATGTGCGGGGAGAGGAGCACATTGGGCATATCCCACAGCGGGCTGGTGGTCGGCAGCGGTTCGACGGGGAAGACGTCCAGCGCCGCGCCGCCCAGCCGCTTTTCCGACAGGGCCTCGATCAGGGCGTTGTGATCGATCACGCCGCCGCGCGAGACATCCACCAGGCAGGCGGTCGGTTTCATCTTGTGCAGCACGCTTCGGCCCACCAGGCCGCGCGTCTCGGGCGTCAGCGGCACGGTCACCACCAGGAAGTCGCACTCGGCCGCCATCGACGGCAGGGCCTGGGGAGGGTAGAGGCGGGTCGGCAGCTCGGCCCCGGGATCGCCCTGGTGATCGGGACGATAGCCGTCGTCGGCCGGATGGCGCAGATCGCGTTTCGTCGCCAACACTTCCGCTCCGAAGGCGCGGCACAGACGCCCCACTTCGCGTCCGACGCTGCCGTAGCCGACGATGCCGACGGTGCTGCCCTTGAGACCACTCGGCCGAAAGCGCTCGAAACGGTTCTCGGCCCAGCGCTTGTCCGCCCGATCACGTTCCAGGCGCGGCAGGCGCCGGCCCAGCGCCAGCAGCGCCATCAGGACGTACTCGGCCATCTGCGGTACGCCGGCGCCGCTGAGGGTCGTCACGCGCACCTCGCCGCGCAGCAGCGGATGCTCGGTGACGTGGTCGACCCCGGCGGAGTGGAACTGGATCCACCGCAGGTTGGGGACGGCCTCGGGGTCCGGCAGGGTGCGCATCGTGTACAGGATCTCGACGTCGGGCAGCAGCCCGCCAGGGAGTTCGGCGGTGTTGGAGGCGGGATGGACTTCGACGCGCAGGCGAGGCGAAACGGCGCGGATGCGCTGCAGGAGCGCGTCGGGAAAACGCACCGTCATCAGCACCAGCACGTCCGCTTCGTCCGGCATGGCGGCGATTGTACATCAGCCGTCCTGATGGACGATGGCGCGCGGCCGCGGACTTTCAGCCCCGGGCGGCGGCGATGATCATCGTCAGCGCGATGGTGACCAGCAGGCCGTCGCGCAGCGTGCCCAGGCCGCCGCCGACGGCCCAGATCTCGAGCGCGGATGCCGTCAGCAAGATCACCAGCGCGCCGGCCTGGAGCCGCTGACGCGACCGTGCGCCCGGCGCGCCGTTCATCCTCCCCCTCCGGCCAGGGCCAGGGCGGTCATGACGCCCAGGCCGAGCAGCAGCGGCGCCGCATAGCGCAGCAGGCTGCGAATGATGCGCCCTTCCTCGTCGGCGGCCGGCCCCTCCGCTTCCCCACGAGAGGCTGCGCGGTCGCTACCGCGCAGCGTCCCCGGGGGACGGGATGCCCCGCGAGCGCTCAGGGCACCCACCGAGACTTTGGTGGGCGAAAGCACGGAGCCAATGGCGCCGCCGGCGGTCTGCGCCGCCAGGATCCAGGCGACGCTGATCGCCAGAACCTCGGCCGTCCGGCGCTGAAGCATGCCGAAGAGCAAGTTGGAGCTGGTGTTCGAGCCGCTGACGAAAGCGCCCAGGGCGCCGATCCACGGCGCCACCAGTGGAAAGGCGGCGCCCGAGGCCTGCGCCAGGCCGCGCGCCAGCACGTCGGTCATCCCGGCGTGGGCCATGACCGTGACCATGGCCGTCATCGAGATGATGGCGATGCTCGAGCCGAGGACTCCGCGGGCGGTGTCGACGGCGATGCGGCCGGCGGCGCGGCGGGGCATGACTCCCGCCCGACGCAGGATGAAGTAGGTCAGGGCCGAGGCGTAGACCAGAATCGCCCCGGCATGGCGCAGCAGCACCAGGCTCTTGCCCGGCTCGGCTGGCGTTTGGACGCCGAGGCCGGTCGCCACGACCGGGAAATGCGCCTGGACGACCACCGAGCCGAGGGCGGCGCGCAGCGGCTCGACGAACTGAACGGCCAGCGTGATGACGACCAACAGGGCGTAGCCGGTCAGGGCCAGCGCGACCAGGCGCAGGGGCACGATTGCGGCGCCGGGCGGCTCCGACGGGCGGCGGGTGGAGCGGGCCAGGACGAATCCAACCGCCAGCCCGGCCAGCCCACCGCCGAATCCGGCGATGTGCCAGACCCCACCGACGGCAAGCGCAGCCTGTGTCGCCGCCATCGCCATCCCCATCAGCACCAGCGGCAAGAGCAGACGGAGCCGACCACGCACCACGTGCAACACCATCGCCCCACACACCAGGCAGGCCGCGCCCAACAGCGCCGCGCTTTGCGCCGACATCACCGGACCGGGGACGCCGCTGGCGCCGATGAGCGCCTGGTAGGACGATCCGAGCGATCCGAACGTGACCGACCAGGCGTGCCCCAGCGAGGGTGCCACGACGGCGGTCACCGGGTCGAAGCCCAGGCCCAGCAGGATCGGCGCGGTCACGACGACCGGCACACCGAATCCGCCGACGCCCTGCAGAAAGGATGCGAAGGCCCAGGCAATGAGCAACGCCTGCATGCCGCGATCCGGGGTCAGCCGCGGCAGAGCCGCCGCCAGCGTGGCGACGCCTCCCGCCTCGTCGACGACGCGGTACAGCAGGTAGGCCGACCACACGATCAAGAGAACGTCGACGGCCAGGAAGAAGGCCTTGGCCTGCGCCACGGCCAGGACGTCCGCTCGCGCGCCATAGCTCAACCAGGCGACAAGCGCCGCCGCCAACCAGCCGGCCGGTCCGGCGCGCGCGGCCGACCAGCCAAAGCCGAGGATGAGGACGACCAACAGCAGGATGGGGAGAGCGGCCAGGAGCCAGGAGGTGAGCATTCACGCCGGCCGAGGACCCGGCCATTCTAGCATGGCGATCCGAAGCTTCCCGGAAGCTCCAAACTTCCGGGAAGCTTCTCGATCCAAGGACCGCAGTACCAGCGAAGTGTTGCAGGCTGTGCCGAACCCGCCCGGCGTAGGGATTCCGTAGGACGGGCGTCGGGCGCGCGCCGAGCAGCCCGCGGGTCTCGGGGGTATTCTAGCCTCCGGAAGGGCGGAATCTCTTCTTCTCCTCCTTAGCAGAGAGCCGGGGTCGGCGTCCCCGGCTCTCCCGATTCTGGCGATCGGGCGACGACGATCCAGCAGGCCGGGGCAGCCCCTGGACGTCTTGGCATGGCACCTTCCCGGAAGCTTGAAGCTTCCGGGAAGGTCGATACGCCAGGTTAAGAACCCCTTTTCCCAGTGGAACTTCCGCCCTTCCCTCAGCGTCTACCCTTGTGACTCCCGGTGTCGAACCCGAGCAGGTATACTGCGCCTGCCCAGGGACCGCACTTTGCGTCGTCTCGAGGATTGCGCTTCGCATCCTGGAGAGGATTGCGCTTCGCATCCTGGAGAGGACGCCGGGCGTCCTAAGGAAGGAGGCCATGCAATGTTGTTCCAACGCTGGAGGGCACCGGCTCTCTTGCTCATAGCCCTGGCCCTCGGCGCCTGCTCGGCGCTGGGGCTGGGCCAGGCCGAGCGGACGATCGCCGTGACAGGCGAGGGCTCAGTCGTAATCCCGCCGGACACGGCCATCGTCACCCTGGGGGTACAAACCCGGGGTCCGGCTGTCGGCCCGACGGTCGCCGCCAACAACGAGGCGGCGCAACGCGTGGTGCAGGCGGTCACCCAGCTGGGGGTGGCGCCGGAAGAAGTGCAGACCACGTACTTCAGCATCTCGACCCAGCCGCGCTACGACGAGTTCGGCAACGTGACCGACGAAGTGACCTACTTCGTCGACAACACCGTCACCATCACCCTGCACGACGTGTCGCTGCTCGGCACGTTGCTGGGGGACTCGTTAGGCGCCGGCGCCAACTCGGTACAGAGCTTGACCTATACCGTCGCCGAGCCGGCGGCGGCCCTCGGCTCCGCCCGCAGCCAGGCGCTGGCCGACGCGCAGCGTCAGGCGGAACAGTTGGCGACCGAGAGCGGCGTCACACTGGGCCCGATCCTGACCGTCGTCGAGAACACGGGCGGGGTCTCGCCGGTCCCGCTTCCGTACGCCGGCGAAGCCGCCCCTGTCGCCAGTGACGTCCCGACCGCGCCGGGGACGCTGGAATACGCCGTCCAGCTCTTCGTCACCTACGGCATCCGTTGAGGGAGGAAATCATGCGCACCCGATTGCTCTCCGGAATCCTCCTCACGGCCGTCCTGCTGGCTGGATGTGTCGCTCAGCCGGGGACGGGGCGTTCGATCACCGTGCCGGGTGACGGTTCGGTCCAGGTGGCGCCGGACGTGGTGGCGGTCAACCTGGGCATCCAGACCCGCCACGCCGACGTCCAGCGGGCCGTGGCCGAGAACAACCGCATCGCTTCGGCGATCATGCAGGCCGCCCGGCAGACGGGTGTCGCCGACGCCGACATGCAGACGGCCTACTTCGCCGTCTACCCGCAGTCCGAATACGACCAGTTCGGCGTGCTCACCGATCAGGTCACCTACTTCGTCGACAACAATCTGAGCGTCCGTCTGCGCGACGTGGCCAAGCTCTCCGAGCTGCTGCAGAACGCGGTCGACGCCGGAGCGACGAACATCTACGGAGTGACCTTCGCCATCGCCAACACCTCGGCCGCCGAGGTCGAGGCGCGGGCGGAGGCGATAGCCGACGCCCAGGCGCGTGCGGCGCTGATTGCCGTCAACGCCGGCCTGACGCTGGGCGAGCCGATCTCGATCTCGACCGGCGTCACCCTGCCCGAGCCGTACTACTTCGGCGCCGGCGCGTACGGGATCGGCGGGGGTGGCGGACCGCCGGTGTCGACCGGAATGAACACGGTCACGGTGAACGTCACCGTCAGCTACGCCGTACGCTAGCTCGGCCGGATCAGGAAGAAACCGGGCCCGCCCTCGCCAGTTGGAGGGCGGGCCTTTTCACGCCCCGATGGAGGTGCTTCCGGTGGCGAGCACGGCTCGGCCGGAGGCACCCCGCGCCCCTTCCCCCTCCCCGAAGAAACGCGACGCTTCGCCCGCTGCCTGGGACGGGTAGGGGTGGGAGTAAACCGAGCGAATCGTCAACGCGCTCCAGGGGGCGCGAGTCATCTCGACCCTTTCGGCCCTGATCCGGCGGGCGTTGTGCGAGACGGCCTCAGGTCGACGGCCCGGGTAGGACACCGATGAACAACCCGCGCCCTGTGGGTCCGTTCGGGTCGAAGCGAACCGACAGGCCGGCGGCGGCCAGCGCCTCCCGATAGCTGTCGAGGGGAAAGAGGGTCAACTCGAGATGCTCGACGAAGTGTTCGACGCCGTCGGGGGTGCCGACCAGGTGGTGCATATCGAACACGCAGGTTCGGCCGGAGAGCTGACTGACGTTGATGCGCGCCAGCTTCACGTCGGGGTTGTCGACGAACAGCCCATGGACTTTGCCGGGGGTGTAGGCCTCCGGCGTCAGCCACGGCTCGAGCAGGAAGACGCCGCCCGACTCGAGATGCCGGGCGATGCCTCGCACCGCGGCGACTAATTCGGCCTCGTCCGCCAGGTGCCCGACGGCGCTAAACATGCAGATGGCGGCGTCAAACGTTCGGCCGAGATCGAAGGCGCGCATGTCCGCCGGGTGGAGAGGCACGCCGGGGAGCTTCTCCCGAGCGACGGCCAGCATGTCCGGGCTGGCATCGATCCCCTCGACTTCGAAGAATGCCTGCAGATGGCGCAAATGCTCGCCGGTGCCGCAGGCGACGTCGAGCAGCCGACGGGCGCCAGGCCGAGCCTCGGTCACCAAGGCTCGCACCGACTCGGCCTCGGCGGCGTAGTCTTTAAAGCCGTAGATCGTGTCGTACCAGCGGGCGGACCTTCCATACGACATGGTCGGCCTCTTCTTTCGTGCGAGTGGGATGAGTGCGACTCTGCTGTCCCCCCACCCCTACCCTCGCGAAGCAGCCCTGTGGGCCTCCCCCGGCTTGTGTCGGCCCCTCTTCAGCCTGCATCCTGCTGCTTCGGGCTCCAGCCGATGCAGGGGGAGGGATCAGGGGTGAGGGCGAGTTGCCAGCCGCTCAACCTCAGCCCTTTTTCACAGCCACTTCCGCCGACGGAACCAGATGAGGAAGCCGAGGGGCGTGAGGGTCAAGACGAAGATCGTGAAGGCGAAGGACGACGGCGTAGTCCATTCGCCGAACAGCACCGGCGCGGCGAAGTAGTTCATGCCGAAGAAACCCACCAGGAACGAGATCGGCATGAAGATCGTCGTGATCAGGGTCAGGGTCTTCATGATCTCGTTCATACGATTGTTGGTGACCGAGAGATAGATCTCGACCACCCCCGTCACCTGGTCGCGCATGCTCTCGTTGATATCGTGCAGCCGCACCAGGTGGTCGTAGACGTCGCGGAAGTAGATGCGGTCCCGGCGGTCGATCACCCGCAGGTCATCGCGGGCGAGTTTGTTGAAGACCTCGCGCTGCGGCCCGACGATCCGGCGCAATTGGAGCAGTCCGCGCTTGAGGGCGAAGACGCCTTCGAGCGTCTCGGGCTCCGGGCGTTCGAAGACCGCGTCCTCGAAGGCCTCGATGGTCTCGTCGATGGCCTCGATGTTGCGCAGGTAGCTGTAGATGATCTCGTCCGCCAGGGTGTAGTACAGGTGGTCCGGACCGTCGGCCAGATAGCGTTCGTCCTTGCCGATCCGCTCCCAGACCCGGTCCACTTCGGGCAGCGGGTCGTCGTGATGGGTGACCAGGTACGTGGCGCCCAGGAAAGCGTCAATCTCATGTGTGGTGAGCGGCGTCTCGCGGGCGGCGTCATAGTGGATGGCGTGGATCGCCACGTACAGGTACTCGCCCCAGTCGTCGAGCTTGGGGACGTGCGTCTCCTGCAGGGCGTCGTCGATGGCCAGGGGGTGAAACCCGAACGCCTGGCGCAGGATCGGCTCGCAGACTTCCGGCGGCTCGCCGGAGAAGTCCAGCCACACCATCCCGCCCGGCTGGCGCAGCAGGCGCGGCAGCTTGTCGAGAGGTACGTCGCGACGGGTGGCGCCGCGGCGATCGCGGTGGAATAGGCGGATCATCGAGCAGGGCGGTGGCGGGCCGGCCGCGCCGGCCGGCCGGCGGCTCAGGTGCGGATGACCAGGCCGAGGAAGATCAGGCTGGCGACGAGCGTCCCGACGAAGACGATCGCCGGCGCCGGGTTGTTCTGGTCGACCGATTCCTGTCGGATCTCCGACAGGGACCCGAAGCCGAGCAGGCGCATGGTGATGACGACGAAGGCGGCCGCCACGCTGGCGACGATCGGCCCCCAGAAGGCGATCATCGATAGAATGACCGGCAGGCGTGCGGCGAAGATGTCCCACGAGGCCGGCGCCAGCAGGCGCGAGATGACCTGGCCGAGAATCAGGGCGCCGGTCAGAGTCAGTAGGCCGATCAACCAGTCGCGGTTCTTACCCATCGAGTCTCCTCCTCCGGATCATTTGACCGATTCGAGTTCGTCCCAGGAGATCAGCCAGCCGCGCCAGGCGGTGTCCTGTCCGCCGCCGCCCTCCTGATAGTCCTCGACCACCAGGGCCTGCCCCTCGTTACCGGAGCCGCCGCGGGCGTGCAAGAAGCGCCCGACGGCACCGGCCTGCAGGCGCAGCCCGCTGCCCTCGATGCCCTCCACCTGGAACTTGCCGATGTCGGTCACGGTCCAGGAGGCCGGCGGATAGGCGAAGGAGACTTCGGCCGTCTCGTCGCTCTGGCCGAACTGCTTGGCGGCGGGCAAGATCTGCTGGGAGATCTCGGCGTCGGTAATGATGTCGTACGAGTCGAGCACGTACAGCCGATCCTTCCAATGGTAGAGCAGCGTGTCGCCCAGCCAGTGGGCGGTGAAGATGTTGCCCGTCGGAACCCACGGTTCGCTGGGCGCCTTGCGCCGCTGCCACAACTCGGCGTAGTGGATCGTCCCCAGAATGGCGGCGCTCAAGGAGCCGCGTTCGGGGTGCTTGTAGGTCAGTCGCTTCCCGGGGCCGGCGGCGCCGAACTGGCCGGCTTTGCCCGAAAGG
>Ga0209342_10002605_pt1 | contig 19198 bp, 16 predicted proteins | sample RifCSP16_2_FD_184023 | JGI IMG/M metagenome (GOLD analysis project Ga0209342, IMG submission 184023) | Soil microbial communities from Rifle, Colorado - Rifle CSP2_sed 16_2 (SPAdes) (version 2) | ecosystem: Environmental > Terrestrial > Deep subsurface > Rock core/Sediment | place: Rifle... | reverse complement strand
CGCCCGACAGGGCGTCGGCGTAGCCGAGACCGGTCGCGACGTACACGACCGGCACGCCCGGCGCGTAGGTCGCCTTCGAGATCGCCACCGAGGTCGCATAGCGGTCGGCGCCGGCGAGTCGGCCGACGGTCCCGGTCGTGTAGCCGTCGAGGGCCGCGGCGACCCCGGCCGAAACGACCGACGTGCTGCCGAGCACGACGATCCGGCCGGGCTTGAGCCGGGTCAGCTCGGTTGCGACGACCGCCGGGATCGACGTCCCGGTCACGAGCAGGAGCGGTCCGCCCTGCTGTCCCGCCGCCGGGGCGCCCGACAGGGCGTCGGCGTAGCCGAGACCGGTCGCGACGTACACGACCGGCACGCCCGGCGCGTAGGTCGCCTTCGAGATCGCCACCGAGGTCGCATAGCGGTCGGCGCCGGCGAGTCGGCCGACCGGCGGAAGGCCGACGACGAGCGGGACGATCACCGTCGCCCGCGTCCCGTGCCAGCTTGCGTTGACCGTCAGGGGGTAGGTCCCAGCCGGGAAGTTCTCCGGGACGGCCACGGTGAGGGTCACCTGCGTGGCCTCGAACCCGAACAGCTTCGTCCTGTCGAGGCCGGCGGTCACGCCGGCCGGGATTCCCGTCACCGACAGCGTCAGCTCCTCGAGGACGGTTGCCCGGGACAGCGTGAGCGTGACCGGGAACGATCCGCCGGCGTCCGTCACGCCGACCGTCGCCGGCGAGGCTGACATCGCGACCGAGCCCATTGGGCCGATCCGCGAGACGTCGAGGGCACGCTCGTGGGTGCTGTCGGGGTCGGTCGCGGTGGCCCAGCTCGTCGTGCCGAGGTACAGGAGGGCACGCTTGACCTCGGCCGGTGTCGCACCGGGTCGGCTCGCCTTGTAGAGCGCGATCGCCCCGGTCACGTGGGGGGCCGCCATCGATGTCCCCGACGACCAGCCGTAGGTGTTGTCGGGCTTCGTGCTCCAGATGCACTTGCCGGGGGCGATGAGATCGACGTCGGGCCCGTAATTCGAGAAGTCGGCGAAGGTGTCGTCGACGTCGTAGCCGCCCCAGCTCCAGCAGCGGTCGCCGCCCAGGCCGCCGGGCTTGCCGTCGGTGTCGGCGAGGGCCGAGACGGTGATGACCTCGTCGTAGGCGGCCGGGACGCGCTCGGACGCGGGGCCCGAGTCGTTGGCGGCGGCGGCGACCACCGTCACGCCGCTCTCGACGAGCCGGCAGATGGCGGCGTGGAGGAGGTCGGCGTTGGCCGCACCGCAGGCACCGTCGTCCGCCCCCCACTTGGCGACGCTCATGTTCACCGCCTCGAACAGCGGTCGCGACGCGTCCGAGGGATCGCGCTGGGCCGCGATCCAGTCGAGGCCGCAGATGTACCAGGACAGCAGGCCGGTCCCGTCCGCGGCCAGGATCCGGACGGCCCACAGGCGGGCTCCGGGCGCGACACCCACCACGCCGATGGTGTTGTCCTTGGCCGCGATCGTGCCGGCGACATGGGTCCCGTGGCCGTTAGCATCGAGCCAGGCCGTGGGGTCCGAAGTCGAGCAGTTGATGCCACCGACCACGTTGAGGTCGGGATGCGAGGCATCGATGCCCGTGTCGACGACGGCCACGTCGGCATCGACCCGGTCATCGACCCCGTCGATCCTCGCCGCCGGGGCGGTCCGGCCGCCGATCCTGGCGACGCCCGTGGGCATCGACTGCGAGGTCAGGGCGATCGGCTCGTCGGGCACGACCGCCGCGACGTCCGGGTCCGCCGCGAGGGTCCGGACCTGCCCCGGGGTGAGATCGGCCGAGAAGCCCGCGAGGAGGTGCTCGAACCGCCGTCCCACGGCGATCGCGTTGCGCGCCGCGACGCGCTCGACTGCGGCCGCGTTGCGCTTCGTAGCCTGGCCCGCGGCCGCGCCGTCATCGGCGTCGTCGCCGCCCACGAGCATGACGATGTAGGGCTGCCTGGGGGCGGCCGCCTCCGCGGCGACGGTGCTGGCGGGCAGGGCCACGGCCAGGGCGAGGAGCAGCGCGACGGCGGCGGCGGGACGGGACATCCGAGCTCCCCCGGCTTCGGCTGGATGACGCCCTCCTCTCGCCACTCGGACGAGTGCGGCGCCGCGAACAACCTTCCCCCCGGAGGGGCGCGAATCGAAGTGGCCCGATGGTCAGGGAGGGCCCGGTCTTTCGGGCTGGGTCGGGCGTGGTCCGGGGCGGCCACCGGGGGTACTGCCCTCGACCGGAACCGAAGTACGGCTTGGCGCGACCTCCGCGGACCCGTACGTTCCCGTCATCAACGCGACGGACCGCACCCGTCACCCCCGGACGGGCCTCGGCACCGACCAGAGACCGATCGAAAGGCGACCATGGCAATGGCCTCGATGGCTGTCAACGAACTCGGACCGATGCTCACCGCCACCGAAGTCGCGGAGATGCTCCATCTCCACGTCAACACGGTGAAGCGGCTCGGCGACCGCGGCGAGCTCCCGTTCTATCGGGTCTGCAAGCGTGGTGATCGCCGCTTCCGGCTCGAGGACGTTCTCCGCTTCCTCCACCAGAACCGCTAGCTTCGGCGTTCGCGGGCCACGCCCGCGGGCGCCCCTCCCAGGGGGCGAGTGCCACCCGGACGGGGGTCAGACCGTCCGGAGCGCCTCCCCGAAGATCTCCAGCGCCTCGGACACCTCCGTGGCGCTGACGTCGAGTGGCGGGATCCAGCGCACCACCTGGTGCTGCGGCCCACACGACAGGACGAGCAGCCCCAGGTCCGCCGAGCGGGCCACGAGCCGGTCCACGAGGGCCCCGTCCGGCGCCTTCGTCGCGGCATCCGCCACGAACTCCACCCCGACCATCAGACCCTGCCCCCGAACGTCCCCGATGCGCTCGTCCTCTGCGGCGAGGCGGGCAAGGCCCGCCCGCAGGTCCGCGCCGCGCGCTGCGGCGTTGGCGACGAGCCCCTCGCCCTCGATCGTGTCGAGGACGGCAAGGGCGGCCGCGCAGGCGACCGGGTTGCCGCCGTAGGTCGAGCCGTGGGCACCCCGGCCCCAGCGCTCCTGGAGCTCGCGGCGGGTGGCGATCGCCGAGAGCGGCAGGCCGTTTGCGATCGCCTTGGCGATGCAGACCACGTCGGGCACGATCCCAGCGTGCTCGAAGCCCCACATCCGGCCGGTCCGACCGTAGCCCGTCTGGACCTCGTCGGCGACGAGCAGGATGCCGTGCTCATCGCAGAGCGAGCGAAGTCCCCGCAGAAATCCCGCCGGCGCCGGCAGGTAGCCGCCCTCACCCTGGACCGGCTCGATGAAGATCGCCGCGACCTGGGTCGCCGGGGCGACGCTCCCGAGCATCGCCCGGAGCCGCTCGAGGCCCACCGCGGTGGCCCGGGCCTCGTCGCCGTCGAACTCCCGCCAGGTCAGCGGGAACGGCGCGAGGTAGACCGCGGGGACGAGCGGCTCGTAGCCGAGCCGGTAGTTGGGCGACGAGCTCGTCAGCGAGGTCGCCCCGTACGTTCGGCCGTGGAACGCGCCCTGGAAGGCGATGATCGCCGGCCGGCCGGTGATCCGCCGGACGAGCTTCATCGCCCCGTCGATCGCCTCGGATCCCGAATTGAGGAGGAAGATCGAATCGATGGGCTCGGGGAGCGTGGCGGCCAGCCGGTCGGCCAGGCGGGCCACCGGCTCGGAGAACCCGATCGCCCCGGTCGGGCCGATCAGCCGGTCGACCTGGGCGTGGATCGCCGCGCTGACCGCGGGGTGGGCATGCCCGAGCGCCGTTACCGCGATTCCGTTCGCGAAATCGAGGTACGCCCTGCCCGCGGTGTCGTACAGCCGGTGCCCGACCCCGTGACTCCAGGACCGCTCGAAATAGCGCCCCAGGACGGGGGTCAGGTGGCCGCCCGCGAGCGCGGCGAGATCGAGGTTGTCAGTCGGGGTGGGCATCGCCGTGGAGTATAGGCGGGCCCCGGCCCGGTCCGGGGTGGCATCATTCCGGGTGCCCGATCCGAGCCAACCTCGCGCAACGGCGGGCCGCGACCCGGCCATCTCGAGGTCCCCGTGTCCATCGACTTCCGCCTGACGGACGAGAACCGCCTGGTCCAGGAGACCGTCCGCGACTTTGTGGAGCGGGAGATCAACCCGTACATCCGCGAGTGGGACGAGAAGGGCGAGGTCCATCGCGAGGTCTTCGTGAAGATGGCCGAGCTGGGCTTGCTCGGCGCGCCGATTCACGAGACCTGGGGCGGTTCGGGGATGGACTACCTGAGCTTCGCGATCATCTGCGAGGAGCTGGAGCGGGCGGACACGGCGTTCCGCGTCGTCCAGAGCGTCCACGTCGGGCTCAACTCGCTGACCCTCATGCAGTGGGGGACCGAGGAGCAGAAGCAGCGCTGGCTCGTGCCCCAGGCCCGGGGCGAGAAGCTGGCGACCTTCGGGCTGACCGAGCCCGTCGTCGGCACGGACGCGGCGAACCTGGCCACCACCGCCCGCCGCGACGGCGACTCGTACGTCCTCAACGGCGAGAAGATCTGGATCAGCATCGCCGACCTGGCCGACCACTTCCTCGTCTTCGCGTCGGTCGACCGGTCGCTGAGGCACAGGGGCGTCACGGCCTTCGTGCTCGAGCGGGGGATGCCGGGTCTTACGACCGGCACGCTCCACGGCAAGCTCGGCATCCGGGCCGGCAACACCGGCACGATCCAGATGCAGGACCTCCGGGTGCCGGTCGAGAACCGGATCGGCGAGGAGGGCGAGGGCTTCCTCATCGCCATGAGCGCGATCGACCAGGGCCGATTCACCGTCGCGGCCGGCAACGTCGGGCTGGCCCAGGCCTGCCTCGACGCCTCGCTCCGCTACGCCCACGAGCGACACACCTTCGGCGAGGAGATCGGGCGCCATCAGCTCGTCAAGCAGATGCTGGCCAAGATGGTCGCCGGCATCGAGGCGGGCCGGCTCCTCGTCTGGCGGGCGGCGTTCCTCAAGAACCACGGGGTCCGCAACACCCGTGAGACGTCCCTCGCGAAGTGGCACGCCACCGACCACGCCGTCGCCAGCGCCCTCGACGCGATCCAGATCCACGGCGCCAACGGCTACTCGAACGAGTTCCCGGTGGAGCGGTACCTCCGGAACTCCAAGGCCGCCGTGATCTACGAGGGCACGAGCCAGCTCCACACCCTCATCCAGGCCGACTACGCCCTCGGCTACCGCGAGGACCGGCCGCTCCGCTGCGAGCCGCTGCCGGCCCAGGGCTTCGAGCGGCTGCCAGCCGCCGCCGCGTCCGGCGCCGGCCGCGCCTGACTGCCACGCCGGGCGCACCGGGCCCACCCAAGGTGGAGCACGCCGCCGGCCGCTTGAGCCGTGTCGAGACCGCGACGCTCGCGACCCTCGCCGAGACGTTCACCCCAGGCGCCGACGGGCCGCAGCTCGCCGGGCTCGCCGCCGAGGCGCTCGTCCGCGCGGCCGACCCCGCCCAGGTCGGCCAGCTCAAGCTCGTCCTGCGGATCCTCGAGAACCCGGCGGCCAACCTGGCCACCGCTGGCCGGTTCGCCGGCGTCTCGGCGTCGTCGCCGGCCGAGCGGGAGCGGATCCTCCTCCGCTGGGCTCACTCGCCGCTCGCCCTGAAGCGGTCCGCCTTCCAGGCCTTCCGGAGGCTCCTGTCGTTCCTGGCCTATGCGGCCCCCGGACCGGACGGCACGGCCAACCCGCTCGCGACAGCGCTCGGCTACGAGCCGGACGCCCCGCCGGCGACGGCGGCCATCGCCGCCACCCGGCCGCTTGAGCTGGACCGTGCGCCGGGCGATGCGCCGGTCACGCTCGATGCCGACGTCATCGTCGTGGGCTCCGGGGCGGGCGGCGGCGTCGTTGCCGCGGAGCTCGCGGCGGCCGGCAGGTCCGTCCTCGTCCTCGAAGCGGGTCCCTTCGTCGACGAGGCGATGATGCCGCGGACCGAGATCGAGGCCTTCTCGCGGCTCTACCTGAATCACGGGTTGCTCTCGACGTGGGACGCCTCGATCAGCCTCCTCGCCGGCTCCGCCGTCGGGGGCGGGACGCTCATCAACTGGATGACCTGCATCGATGTCCCCGCGTCCGTGCGGCGCGAGTGGGCCGTCGACCACGGCCTCGACGGCCTCGACGGGGCCGAGTGGGACGCGGACAGCGACGCCATCGAGCGGGAGGTCAGGGTATCCGCCTGCGAGACCGCGCCCGCCAAGGACGCGGCGATCCTGCGGGGAGCGGCGGCACTGGGCTGGGAGGCCGCCCGGATGCGGCGCAACGCCGAGCGTTGCACCGACTGCGGGAGCTGCCCGTTCGGCTGCCCGCGGGGCGCCAAGCAGAGCGGGATCCGCGCCCACCTGGCGACCGCGACGGCGGCCGGCGCCCGGATCGTGGACCGCGTCAGGGTCACCCGGCTGATCCTCGAAGGCGACCGCGTCACCGGCGTCGAGGGCAACCTGCTCGTCACCGACCCGGGCACCGGGATGCCGGTCCTCGCCGCGCCCGGCGATCCGACGACGGCGGTCGTCCGTCGTCTCGTCGCTCGGGCACCCCAGGTCGTCCTCGCTGCCGGGGCCCTCCGGACGCCGGCGCTCGTCCAGGCGAGCGGGGTCGCCCACCCCGCCGCCGGCCGGCACCTGCGTCTCCATCCGGTCCCGGTCGTCGCCGCCCGGATGGCCGAGCCGGTCGAGATGTGGCGGGGGATCATGCAGGCCGCTCGATCCGCCGAGTTCATCGAGGCCGCCGCGGGACGGCACGGCTACGTCATCGAGTCCGCCCCCGGTCATCCCGGGCTCCTGGCGCTCGCCCTGCCGTGGGACGGCGCGGCCGACCACGCCGGCCTGATGGCCGACGCCCGCTTCCTCGTCCCGCTGGTCGCGGTCACCCGAGACGGCGGCGAGGGCCGGACCTCGCTCACGCGGGCCGGCCGCGTCCGGATCGACTACCGCCTCGACGGCGCCGGGATCGCGACGCTCCGCCATGCCCTCGGATCGATGGCCCGGCTCGCCCGTGCGGCGGGCGCGGTCGAGATCCTGGCCGCGGCGACACCGATCGTCCGTCATCGGCCGGACCGGGGTGCCGGCGACGACGCCGACTTCGATGCCTTCCTGGGCCGCCTGGCGCGGCTCGACTTCGCCCCGAATCGAGGGACGGTCTTCTCCGCCCACCAGATGGGGACGCTCCGAATGGGTGCCGACGCTGGCGACCACGCCGCCGACCCGCGAGGTCGAGTGCGCGGGCCCGGCTGCTCGATCATTCCTGGCCTCTACGCGGCCGACAGCTCGACGTTTCCGACCGCCATCGGGGTCAACCCCATGCTGGCGGTGATGACGATGGCGAGGCGCGTCGCCCGGACCGTCAGGGCCGAGGAGCAGGCTCGCGGCTGAGGCTTCTGGGCAGCGGCGCGTCGTTGACGCCGCCCGCTGACCGGCGCTGGTTGTCCGTACGGTCCGAGGCGAACGCCCTGGGCGCCGCGAGGGCCGTCTGAGGCTCCCGGCTCGCGGGCTCCGAGGGCTCGCCGGCGCGGGCCATCCGGCTGCGAGCCGTGACGATCATCGCCACCGCGGCCACGATCACCGCCGAGGCGACGAGCGTTCGAGGCGTCACCGGCTCGGACAGGATGAGGCTGCCGAGCGCTACGGCCACGACCGGGTTGACGTAGGCATACGTGCTCACGAGCGGGAGGGGCGCGTTGCGGAGGAGCCAGGCGTAGGCGTTGAAGGCGACGAGGCTGCCGATCACGGTGAGGTAGACCAGGGCCGCCAGCGACGAGGCGGAGATCGCCCCGAGGTGGAACCGCCCGAGCTCGCCGGTCAGCCCGGCCTCGAGGAAGAGCGCGACGGATCCCAGGAGCATCTGGAGCCCCGTCGCCATGAGCGGCCGTGCCGGGAGCACCGCCCGGCGGGCCGAGTAGATGGAGCCATGGGCCCAGCCGATCGGGGCAACGAGGAGGATGGCCACACCGAAGAGGTCGATCGAGTTCGCCCCGTCGCCGAACGGCCAGACGAGGAGGACGACACCGGCCAGGCCGACCCCGATCCCGACGAGGACCAGCCGCGGCAGCGGCTCGCGGAAGTAGATCCAGCCGAGGACCGCGAACCAGGCCGGGATCAGGGCGATGAGGATCGCCGCGATGCCCGACGGGACCGTCTCCTCGGCGAGTCCGACGAAGCCGTTGCCGATCCCGAGGAGGAGGGTGCCGACGATTGCCGAGTCGCGCCATTCACGGCCGCTCGGGAGTCGGAATCCGCGGCCACCACGGACGACCTCCCAGCCGAACAGCACGGCGCCCGCGACCGCGAAGCGGATTGCGAGCATGAGGAAGGGCGGGATCGTCTCGATGGCGATGGCGATGCCCAGGTAGGTCGAGCCCCACACGACGTAGACGGTCCCGAGGGCGAGCCACAGGATGAGGCTGGATCGTTTTGGCATAGTCAGGTGGTCCAAGATCGGAAGAGTGTAGCCAACCGCGATGGCCCAGTCCAGTAGGCCAAGGTTGCGCTTCGGTGGCAGCCGCTCCTGCCGGCTCCTTCAGGCGGCCACGGCGGCGCTTCCCGACGCCGGCCGGCACTCGCGGCAGGCCCGGTAGCCGGCGGCCGCCGCGCTCGCCAGGGACCGGAACGGGACCCGGTGGGCCGGCGTGATCCGCTTAGCGTTGTGGCAGGTCGGCAGGCAGACGACGTGGGTCGTGGCTGAGCCCAGGAAGCGGATCCCGGCCCGCGCCCCGGCCTCGAGGGCCGCCGGGTCGAGGCCCTCGGCGGCCAGGATCGTCCGCTTTGCGGCCGGGCCGCCGAGCGAATACTGGCCGATGCTCCCGTCGCTGCGGACGACGCGGTGGCACGGGACGACGAGCGGCACCGGATTGTGGGCCAGCGCGGTGCCGACCGCCCGGACCGCCTTCGGCCGGCCGATCTCGGCGGCAATCCAGCCGTACGGCCGGACCTCGCCGCGGGGGATCTCGAGGGCCTTCATCAGGACCGCGGTCTCGAACTCGGTCCGGCCACGGAGGTCGAGCGGGATCCGGACGCGGCGGTCGCCACCGAGTCGGGCAGCGATCGCCCGGGCCAGCGTCGCCGGGACGGCGTCGGCCCGCTCGAGCGGCCGGCCGACGGTGGCGTCGAACCGTGCCTCAAACGCGGCGGGATCGGCGGCCCGATCGACCCACGAGATGCCTCGGCCATTCCAGGCGACGACGATCGGTCCGAGCGGCGAGGGGAGCTCGGCGTAGCGATCGGCGAGGCCGACCGCGACGAGCGTCGCCGGGGCGAGGGTCGCGGGGGCCCGGACGGCGAGGCCGGCGAGGGCCGCCTCGAGATCGATGGTGGGGTCGGGCTCGAGCGCGCCCGTGGACGCACCGCTCGAGCCGGTCGGGCGTCGGCTGGTCATGCGGAGAGCTCCCTTCGATGGGCCAAGGCGTCCCCTGGACGCCCGAGGTCGGGGTCGTTGGCGAGCTGGAGGCGGAGCGCGGCCAGCCCGCGGCTGACCTGGGCCTTCACGGTCCCCTCCGGGCGGTCGAGCGCGGCCGCGGTCTCGGCGACCGACAGCCCGTCGACGTGGCGGAGGACAACGGCGGCCCTCGGTCCGGGTGGCAGGACGGCGAGCGCTGCGGCGAGCGTCCGAAGCGTCTCGCGGCGGGCGGCCCGCTCATGGGGCGACGCGCCGGCGTCCGGGAAGGCCGCATCGCCGCCAGCCTCGACAATCGGCTCGAGCTGGAGTGGCGGCCGGCGATGGTCGAGCCGTCGCCGCCGGTTTCGCGAGAGGTTGACGGCGATCGAGGCAAGCCACGGCCGGAGCCGGAGCTGTCGAATCCGGTCCGCGTCGTAGCCGGCCATCGCCCGGTAGGCGCGGACGAAGGCGTCCTGGGCGACCTCCTCGGCGTCGCGGCGGTCCCCGAGCAAGCGGAGGGCGATCGTATAGACGCGGTCCTCGTGGTCCGCCACGAGGGCGCGGAAGGACCCGTCGAGATCGGTCGCGAGGCGAGCGGCGAGGGCGACGTCGGCGTCCATCGATTCCCCAAACACGGTCCGGGGTGCGTCGGTTGCATGGTGCTCTCTCGGCTGCGAGACCGGGCGCGATCAGGCCGGGACGACGACCTCGACCTCGCCGGTCGGCTGGACGAGGAAGATCCAGATGTCCCAGGCGACGTGGCTGACGATGAGCGCCCCGAGAGGCGCCCCGGCCGCGTAGAGCGCGCACCAGTGCGCGCCGGCCACCCCGGCCGCCCCGAGGAGCGTGAAGTTGCCGGACGTGACGTGGACGCCGCCGTAGGCGCCGGCGGCGATCGCCGCGCCCTTCCATCGCCCGAAGCGGCGCATCAGCGCCGCCTGGACGAGGCCGCGCCAGAAGAGCTCCTCGGCCGGCCCGACGATCGCGGCCAGACGCGTCGCGATCTCCCCCCGCGGGAGCAGGGTCCGAAGAGCGTAGATCTCGCGGATTTCCGCGTCGCCCTTCGGGACGTAGCGGCGGGCGAACCGGTCACCGACCTGGAACGTGACGTACAGGACGGCCGCCGAGAGCAATCCGACCGGGACATGCCACCACCTGATGCGGGCCCCACGGGCCGGGCCCGAGAACAGCAGGGCCAGGCCGCCGAGGCTCACCCCGGTCCAGGTCATCCGCGACCAGAAGCGGTCCCGCGGGCCGCGGAACGTCGCCGTGAAGGCGGCGCTCGCGGCGGCCAGCCCCACGGCGAGGGCGAGCGCCCCCGGCCGGTCGTCGCCGGCCCGCCCCGAGGCGTCAGCCACGGACGACCCCGGCGAGGAGCAGCCCGATGACGAGGAACGCCCCGAAGGCGAGGTGGAGCCGGGCGGTCTGGAGGTCGATCATCGCGATCGCCCGGGCCTGGCCCGTCGCCCCGAGCTCGGCCGAGCGGACGACCTGGGCGAGGAACGGCAGGGACAGGATCGCCAGCAGCGTCGGCGGCGGCAGGAGCGAGAACGCGACCGACAGCCCGAGGCTGATGTAGGCCCCCAGGACGAGCCCGACGTACCCGTAGTGGGCCCAGTCGCGGCCGATCCGCGACGAGAGGGTGACGATCCCGGCCCGGGTGTCCTCGCTGATGTCGCGCCACTCGTTGCCGTGGAGGATGGCGGCCACGAGGAGGCCGACCGGAATCGACAGGATGAGAGCGACCGGGCTCCAGGCCCCGGTCACGGCGAAGTAGCTGCCGACGACCATGAGCGGGCCCATCAGCAGGAACACCAGGGGCACCCCGAGGGCGCGGTACTTGTATTGGAGCGGCGGGGCCGTGTAGCCCCAGCCCCCGACCAGGCCGAGGAACCCGAGCACGACGATGGCCGGCCCGCGCAGGACGAGCAGGTAGATCCCGACCGCGATCGCCAGCGCGAACGCGAGGCCGGCCACCGTGAACGCTGCCCGCTCGCTCATCCGACCCTTGACGATGGCGTGGCTGGCCCGGGGCGAGACGATAGTGTCGATCCCCTGGCGGACGTCGTAGATCTCGTTGACGATGTTCGTTCCCGAGTGGAGGAGGACCGACCCGGCGAGCGCGGCCAGGAACGGCAGCCAGGTGAACTGCCCGTCGAGGGCGGCCAGGGCCGCGCCGGCGAGGACCGGGATGACAGAGGCGGTGTAGGCGAAGGGGCGGAGGATCTCCCGCGTCGCGCCGAGTCGCCGTCGGGCGGTCTCGACCGGCCCCAGTCGCCGGTCGTCGGCGAGCGATCCGGTCCCCGCGGTCGCGGCCGGCAGGTCCACGGAGGCCGAGTCGGACTCAGCCGAGCCACCGCCAACGGTCGCGGCCGCCGAATCGGCGACCGGCGCGGCCCACCGCGCGGCGTGCGGCAGGTCCGCGTAGATCGCGGCCGCCGCGATGAGCTCGTCGATCTGGCGCTCCTCCTGGAGGACGGGCTGGAGCAGCGGCAGCCCGAGGCCAGTCTCGACGCGGAAGGCGAGGGCCTTCGCGGCGACGTCCTCGCGGGTGCCGCAGAGCATGAAGGCATCGAGCAGCTCGTCCGGGATGAGGTTCCCGGCGAGGGTGTAGTCCTCGGCCCGCCAGGCGTCTGCGATCCGGTCGCGCAGCTCGGGCTCGAAGCCGGCTCGCCGGAGCGAGACGTCGGACAGCACCGACATCATGTAGATCACGAAGGGCTCGCGCTTCGCCCGGTTGAGGGCCTCGCGCCGGGTCCGGTCGACGAGCGACAGGAGGTAGCCGGCGGTCTCGATCGAGGCCGGGTCGCGCCCGGCCGCCGCCGCCGAGGTCCGCAGTCGCTCGAGGATGCCCCGCAGCGACGGGATCGATTCTGCCGGCCGGGCGAGGTAGCCGTCGGCCTTCCGGCCGGCCAGCTCTACGAACGCCTTCCGGTAGGCGGCGATGACGATCGGGATGCGATGCGCCGGCGGGAACATCGGCTGGATCGGCGGCAGCCCCGGCGTCGCCGAGGGCAGCCGCTCGCCGGCCCACAGGGCGCGGATCTGGTCCATCGCGCTCGAGACCCGCTCGACGGCGCCGTCCGGCTCGTACGGGATGCCCATCTGCTTCAGACGGAGCGGCAGGCCGGTGCCCAGGCCCATGACGATCCGGCCCGGCAGGATCTCGTCGAGAGCGGACCCCGTCATGGCCAGGACGACGGGATGCCGGGTGAACGGGTTCACCGCTCCGAGGGCGACCCGGAAGCCGCTCTCGTCCCGATCGCCATCGCGCGCCAGCCCATCGACCACCGTGGTCGCGAATGTGACGGCGTCGCGCTCGAAGTACGAATCGTGGATCCACAGGGATTCCAGGCCGGCGTCGCGGGCGCGACGCGCCCAGTCGAGGACGTCGTCGGGGTCGCCCCGGGCGGCCAGGCCGAGGCCGATGGGGCGGGCGAGGGTGCGCATGGCGGCTCCAGGTCAGGCGCCCGGGCGACGGATTGCCCGCGGCAGGCGCCACATGCTACCACGGCGTAGCCGGTTATTCGTCGGGGGCGCCGTGCGACAATCCGCGGGCGATGCGCCTCGACGACCGGTTCGACGACATGATCGCCGCGCTCGGTGGCTTCTACCGGACGTGGCTCGTCTTCCTGGGCGTCGATCTCGGCTTCTTTCGCGCCATCCGGGCCGCCGGCGAGGCTGGCCTCCGGGTCGAGGACCTGGCCGTCCGGACCTCAACGCACCCCCGGGCCGTCGAGACATGGGCCTGGGCAGCCGGCGCCCACGGCCTCGTCGGCTCGGACGACGGCGTGCTGACGATCGACCCCGAAACGGCCCTGATCCTCCTCGACGAGCAGCGGTCCGAATTCCTCGGCGGCCAGTTCGTCCACTCGGTCGTGGCCACCCTGGACTGGGACCGGATGATCGACTTCTTCCGGACGGGGGTGCCGGTGCCGTCGCGGCCCGACCGATACCGGGCGGCGATCGAACAGGTGACCCGCCAGGACATCGCGGTCTTCTTCAGCGAAGGCCTGGCGGCGATGCCGAACCTCGTCGCCAGGCTCGTCGTCGGGGGTCGCGTCCTCGACGTCCACTGCGGCGGCGGGCGCTGGCTCGTGGCGATGGCCCAGCGATTCCCGGACATCCAGCTCGTCGGCATCGAGGCCGAGCCCGATTCGATCTCGCGGGCGCGGGAGCTTATCGATGACGCCGGTCTCGGGGAGCGGATCCGGATCGAGCCGGTCGACCGCGACGAGGTCACCAGGCCGGGCCGGTTCGACCTCGTGTACTACCAGTACGCCCTCCACTTCCTGCCCGATCCGTCGGCCTCGCTGCGGGCGTCGTGGGAGGCGCTCGATCCGGGCGGCAGCCTCGTCGTCCTGGACTGGCTGCTGCCGACCGATCCCGCCGAGATGCGGACCATCCACGGCGAGCTGATCGCCGGCGTCCACCTCGACGAGGTCTTCATGGGGGCCGGACTCCGCGACGTCGCCGCTTTCCGGGGCTGGTTCGCCGGCGCGGGCGTCCCCGAGCCGTCCGTCATCGACCTGCCCTCCGGCGCCACGCTCATCACCGTCGATCGCACCTGACCCCGACGTGCTCGAACCGGTTGTCCCGGGCGAGGCCCTCGCGCGCCGCCTGGCCCGTCACGAGGTGGCCGTCCACGCGGTCGCGCCCAGGCAGGCCCGCGAGCTCGGCGACGCCCTCCTCCTCCACGACCCGACGGACCCTGAGCCGTTCTGGAATCGGATCGCCGCCCCCGCCTGGCCCGGCGACCCGCGGCCGTTCGAGCGCCGGCTCGACGAGATCGTCACCCTCTTCGCGACCCTCGACCGGCTGCCGCACATCCGGACCCTGCCTCTCGCCAACCAGCCCATCGATCTCGCCGCGCGCCTGGAGGCGGCCGGTTTTGGTCCGGCCGGCGTCGATCGCTCGATGGTCCTCGCCGACACCCGACCGTGCCTCGCCCTTGCCCGGACCTTCCCGATGCAGCGGGACCTCACCCTCGAGCACGTCGGCCGGGGTCCGGAGCTCCGCGCGATCGAAGTCGCCCGGCTGCTCGTCCAGGCCTTCGACGTCGAATCGGACCGGGTCCCCGCGCTCGGAGCGGAGACGCTCGCCGCCGGCCGTCGCGCCGGCGGGGCCGTGCTGCTCATGCTCGTCGCAGGCCAGCCGGCGGCCGTGGCCCGCCGCGTGGCCGAGGGCCGAGGGACCTACCTGTCGTCGATCGCCACCGCTCCGCCGCTCCGGGGCCGCGGCTACGGGTCATTGATCACCGCGCTCGCCGTCGCGGAGGCGCTCGACGCCGGGACCGACGTCATCCACCTCCTCGTCGATGCGGACAACCAGGCCGCGATCGGGATCTACGAGCGGCTCGGGTTCGTCCTCCTCGGCGAGCCGATCCTCGACCTCCTCCTGCGCTGAGGATTCCTCGAGGTCGCTCGAGGTTGCTCGAGGTCGCTCGACGATCCTCGAGGGTCGCCTCGCGGAGCCCGCCGCGGAGCGCCGCGATACCATCCCGCCATGCTCGACACCACCGGGACCGTCATGCGCCCGGCCGAGGACGCGGACGCGGAGCGGATCGCCGCGATCTTCACCGACGAGGGCTATCCGGCCGGGCCGTCGGCGATCGTTGCCCGCCTGGCTCGCTTCGCGGGGCCGGATTCCCAGGTCGTCGTCGCGGATCGCGGCGGCGAGGTCATCGGCTTCATCGCCTTCCACGCGCTGCCGCGCTTCGAGCACGACGACGTCATCGTCCGGATCCTCGCCCTCGTCGTGGACGCCGGGGCCCGGGAGCGCGGCCTCGGTCACGAGCTCATGGCCGAGGCCGAGCGCTTCGCCCGCGAGCGTGGCGCGGCGTTCGTCGAGGTGACGGCCGGCCGCCACCGGCCCGAGGCGCGCCACCTGTACGAAACCCTCGGCTACGACGCGTCGGTCACGGCCTACCTCCGCAAGCGCCTCTGACGTAGCCCCGCCCGGGTGTCGCCACCTCCGATCTGGCCCCGCCCGGGCGGCGCCACGGACAGTCCCTCTACCAGTGCTCGCGGTGGACGATCTCGCCGAGAGGGCGCCGCCGGCCACGCCGGAGGGGCCGGGTCAGGTCGTCGGGGTTGGCCGGGTAGCCGAAGACCAGGAGCTGCTCGCAGGCGTGGTCCGCCGGGTAGCCGAGGAAGGTCCGGGCCAGCTCCGGCTCGTAGACCGTGATCGGGCAGCTCCCGATCCCGAGGGACCAGGCGGCGAGGATCATGTTCTGCGACGCCAGCCCGAGGTCCCAGTTGGTGGAGTGTGGGGCCTCACCCGACGGGCTCGGGTAGACGAGGGCGACGGCGGCCGCGGCCTGGGCGACGTGACCGGCGTAGGGCCCGACCTCGCTCAGCGTCCGCAGGCCGTCCCGGTCGGTGATCACGACGAAGTCCCAGCGCTGCCGGTTCTTCGACGAGCTCGCCCGTCGACCGGCGTTCAGGATCGCCTCGAGGTGGGTGGCCTCGAGCGGCCGGTCGGCGTAGCGCCGGACCACGCGCAGCCCTCGGATCGCCTCGAGGACGTCCATCAGGTTTGCGCCTCCGCGGCTGCCGTCGGCGGCCCTTCGGCGGCCGCCGAGCCCGAGCCCACGGCCTCAGCGAGGTCGTCGAGGGCTCCGAAGCGGACATCGTCATCGGGAAGCCGGCGGGCATCAACGCCCGCGGCGGCGGCCGCCGCGGCCTCGGGATCGAGTGGGCCCCCGAGGGCAGTCGCGAGGAAGCGTGCGACCGCCTCGCGGTAGGCAGGGAACTCGTACATCCAGCTGTGCTGGCCGCCCGGGATCACGAGGGTCTCGACGGGCGGGGCGGACTCGCCGAGGTCCGCCCGCGCCGCGCGGGCCGCGGCTGCCAGGCGCCCCAGGTGGGCAACCGGCACGACCCGGTCGTCGGTCCCGTGGATGGCGAGGATCGGACCCTGGTAGCGGCGGACGGCCGCGGTCGCCGAGACGTCCCGGACCTCGTGCCGGCGGGGCTTGAGGTAGACCCGGGTCGTGAGCCAGGCGAGGGGATAGGCGATCGGGTCGGGGATCGGCAGGCGGGCCAGCCGGAACGTCTGGCGGGTGAGCCGATAGGGGTCGGCGGGGGTGGCGGTCAGGACGGCGGCGGCGACCCGGGGCTCGGCGGCCGCGGCCAGGATGGCCCCGACCGCGCCCATCGAGTGGCCGAGGACGGCGACCGCGGTGACGTCGGGCCGGGCGAGCGCTCCCTCGACACCCGCGAGCGCGTCCGTCCCGAACTCCCCGGCGCTGACCGGGAGCTCCTCGGCCGGGTTGGCGCCATGGCCGCGGACGTCGAGCGTCAGGACGTGACAGCCGATCGCGTGGAGGACCTGGGCGTTCGGCAGCGTCCGATGGCGCCCGGACTCCCAGCCGTGGACGAGGACGACCGCGGGACCCGGCTCGCCGGAACGGGCAGGGATCCACCACGCCGGCAACGCCAGGCCGTCGGGCGTGGCGACAGTCACGGCCTCGAACGGCAGGCCGAGCGCCGCCGGGTCGAAGGTCGGCGGGTGCTGGCGCGGGAAGCCGGCCCGGGTCCGGTAGACGTGGGCGAACCGCCAGGCGAACGCGAACGGCGCGACGGCCACAGCGGCGGCCACGCCGGCCCGTCGGACACGACCTCGGGATGTCATCGCCTACAGGGGACGGCACAGCCCGGGACACTGTCAAGCGCGGGTCGCCGCGTACACTCGGGGGATGCCGAAACGCGATCCCCACGAAGTCCTTGGCGTCGCGCGTGGCGCCTCCCAGGCGACGATCAAGGCCGCCTGGCGGAGGCTCGCCCGCGAGCACCATCCGGACGTCGCGGGGAACGATGCGACGGCGGCCCGGGCGGCCACCCGCCGGATGGCGGAGATCAACCGGGCCTACGAACAGCTCCGGATCGGGACGCCGGGCGCCGCGGGTCGGGACGGTGCGGATGGGACGGATGGCCGCCGGCGGGCCTGGCCGCCGCGGACCAAGCCGACCCGGCCGGTGACCGGCCGCCTCGACACCTCCGACACGTTCCGGCCTCGGAATGCCACGACGGGCCGGGCCGCCGCCGGCCGGGCCGCGGCACTGCCGGGCCAGCCGCCCCTGAAGGCGGAGCGCTTCGACCGCGAGCCACCGCGCGCATCGCAGCCAAACGGCCCGCTCGATCGGCGGCGCGATCCTGGCTTCAGGCCGGCTCCCACGCCGCCGATCGAGGTCGCGTCGGCCACGCCGATCGAGTTCGGCAAGTTCCACGGCCACACGCTCGGACAGATCGCGGCCTTCGAGCCGAGCTACATCGACTGGCTGGCCCGGACGATCTCTCACGATCCGGAGCTCGTCGCGGCGGCCCGGGCCCTCCAGATGGACCTCGACCGGCGGGGCGTCGTGCGGCGCCTGCGACCGGCGCCCGTTCGCTGATCGGCGACCTCGAGCCCGAGCGAGCCGTCCGCGACAGCCCGTCGGGCCGCCCGACGTGGGATGACTCCGCTCGCCTCGAATGGGTGCCCGGGGCGGACCGTACCCCCCGGGCGGTCCGCCCCGGACGTGGACGATCGCCTCTCGACGACGCGGGAGGCGATCGGTGGGGGTGGCGAAGAAGCGCGAGTGATGAGTCCCGCCGGACGCGTCCCCGGCTCGAGGCCGATGGATCATGGTTACTCGGCTCGTGACCCTCGAGCGGGATCCCCTTTGCCGACCGTCCTCGGCTCCGGCGTCCGTTCGCAGGTCCGTGGCCGACGCCCCGAGTGCCCCCGGTTCGCCGCGTCCTGGCGTGGGAGAACCGTACGCCGGTGCCCGTCCGAGGGGCAATGGCCCCCTCGTCCGGGCGGCCCAGGGTCGAAGGTCGGTGGCGTCGACGCACCACGTCCCGGACCTCCGTACCGGTGCGCCGGGGCGCCCCCGGCCGTCTCGCGGTAGGCTCCCGCCGTGACCCCAACCGAGCCCGCCTCGTTCCCGCATGCCTCGCGCCCGACACGCTCCCGGAGCGGCATCGTCATCGCCCTGCTGGCGCTCGCCATCGGCGGCTGCGTCCCGACGGCGGCGACGTTCGACCCATCCGGTCCGTGCGTGACCGACGGGCAGACACCGGGGGCCTACCCGGACCTCGAGGGCCGCCTGCCGGCCGCGTTCGACGGCACCGCGCCGACGACCGTCGACTCGGGCCGGACGTGCACCGCCGACGGGCTTGGGTCGCTCGTCGATCACGACGTCGAGGTCCTGACCTATGCCGGGGCGACCTGGGACCTCGGCAACAGGACCGGTGTCACGAGCGTTGTCTTCGCCGTGCCGGAGGGCAGCCTGCCGGCGGCCTGGATGGCCGAGTTCTACGAGGCCGGTGCGCGAGCCGGCAAGAAGACCTCGAACGTCGAGACGAGCCGGCCGGCCTTCGAGGGCACGGGCGACGCATGGCGCCTGGACGCCCTCAACGACCTCTCGTTCCAGAGCGTGGTCACGTGGCAGGACGGTGGGATCGTGCGGGTCGTCCTCGTCGCCACACCGGTCGAGCCCGGCGCGAGCGTCGACGCCCACGACGAGCTCGTCGCAGCGGCCGTCCGGGCAACCGTGGAGGTCATGGCGGCCGGCCGTTGAGCCCGATGCTAGAGTCGGCCCCGAGATGAGCCAGCCGTCCGAGTCCTGGGCCGCCCGCCGGCAGCGCTGGCGCGTCGAGCGGCTGGACCCGGCCCGGGAGCGGGCGCCCGAGCGGCAGGACGCCTACGTCACCCTCGGCGACATCCCGCTCGACGGCCTCTACGGGCCGTGGTCCCTGGAGGGGCCAGACGGCTCGCCGTCCGGGGCCGGAGGTCCGACGGAGGTCGACCGTCGCGGCGATGCGCTCGCCCGTGGCCGCTGGGAGGACTTCGATTCCGCCC